>ERZ773186.116-NODE-116-length-76683-cov-9.855249_pt1 | contig 76683 bp, 87 predicted proteins | sample MGYA00581000_ERZ773186 | MGnify/ENA primary metagenome ERZ773186 (study PRJEB29015, sample SAMEA2737752) | human gut metagenome | biome: human gut; feature: human-associated habitat; material: faeces | place: China | collected 2012 ...
GGGCTCGAACCTATGACCCTCTGCTTGTAAGGCAGATGCTCTCCCAGCTGAGCTATGCTCCCATTTGTTGGCCGCCGTTTTCTGACGGCTGAAATAAGATAACATATTTTAAGCCCGATGTCAACACTAATTTGCAAAAAAATTAATTTTTTTATTTTTTCGGTCTCGGTACCGTTTTATTATATATTACATTATATGAATTGTAAAGATTTTTGTTATTTTCCTCTTTTGTGTTTACTTTTAAGATTTAGTGTGCTAAAATATAAAAACAACAGGGCAATTTCACTATTGATTTTTGCCTGTTTTTTTCACTTTGAAACCAACTGCGCATAATTTAAATATGCGACTGTTTCGGCTCCTTGATTTTTGCCGCGGCAAGGGGCTCGCAAGTCCAAACAATATCGCGGTGCGAAAGGCATTGGAATTATTATGAACAGTAAATTAAAAAACGCCGATACGGACTTTCTTTTTGACTGCGTGCTCTCCTTAAAGACCCGTGAGGAATGTTATGACTTTTTTGAGGATCTGTGCACCGTAACCGAGCTCAAGGCTATATCTCAGAGAATAGTCGTGGCCAAAATGCTGTCTGACGATCGCGTTTACAGCGACATTGTAAAGGAGACCGGCGCGTCCACAGCCACAATTAGTCGAGTTAACCGTTCTCTTCAATTCGGCTGCAACGGATACGAAAAAATCTTTGAGCGCGTCGAAGAAAAAGACAAATAAATATGAGTTACGGTTATTTTGCGGAATTCTATGACAGCTTCACAGATGACGTGAATTATGACAAAATCGAAAAATTTGTATGCTCCCTGTTATCCCGAGAAGGAATAAACGGGGGGCTTTTGCTTGACCTTGCGTGCGGTACGGGTTCTCTCGCGGTGCGCCTCTCCGAAAAGGGGTATTCCGTAATAGGAACTGATGTATCTCCCGAAATGCTGTCGGTTGCACAGCAAAAGGCGGCAGTTAAAAATGCCGACATACTCTTCTTGTGCCAGGATATGACACAGCTTAATCTTTACGGCACAATCATCTGCACCGTATGCACGCTTGACAGTCTGAATCACCTCAGAAGTCTTGACGAAATAAAGAAGGTATTCTCCCTCGTTTCGCTTTTTACGGAGGAGGGCGGAATTTTCGTTTTCGACGTCAACACTCTTTACAAGCACAAAAAAGTTCTCGGTAACAATGCGTTTATCTATGAAAACGGCGACGCTCTTTGCGCGTGGCAAAACAGCCTTGACGGCGACACGGTAAATATTGAGCTTGACTTCTTTGCGGAGGCGGATAACGGCCTTTACGAGAGATATTCGGAAAGCTTTTCCGAACGTGCATATGAGCTTTGCGACATAGAGGACGCTCTCACCGAAGCGGGCTTTGAAATCATAGGAATTTATGACGGATATGACAATAGCCCTATAAGCGACAATTCACAAAGAGCCGTATTTGCGGCTCGGAAAGGCAGAAAAAATGGGTAAGCTCGTAAGAATGATAGACGAAGAAGGTACGCTTTCCGTAATAGCTGCGGACAGCACCGATATAGTACGCGAAATGCGCTCAATACACGGCACGTCAAAGGTTTGCTCCGCCGCACTCGGCAGAATGCTTACCGCGGCCACCATGATGGGCAGCACTCTCAAAGGGAAAAACGATTCAATCACGGTAAAAATAAACGGCGGCGGTCCGTGCGGCACGGTTTTGGCGGTTTCGGACTCCGACGGCAATGTCAGAGGCTGTATAGGCAAAGCCGATATTTCTTTGCCTCTAAACAAAAAAGGAAAGCTCGATGTTGCCGGAGCTGTCGGCAAAGACGGCTTTGTAACAGTTATTAAAGACCTCGGGCTTAAGGAACCGTACATCGGCAAAACTCCGATAGTATCCGGAGAGATAGCCGAGGATATAACCTCATATTACGCCGTCAGCGAACAAATACCCACGGTTTGCGCGCTCGGCGTTCTCACGGAGCATGACAACGGCGAAATAATATGCGCCGGCGGATTTATGATACAGCTGCTCCCAACGGCTGACGACACGATAATAGAAAGAGTTGAAGAGAGCATAAAAGACCTGCCGCCCGTCACAAAAATGCTTTCCGACGGTATGACTCCCGAAGAAATATGTAAAAAGGCACTCTCAAAATTCAACCTGCAGCTGCTTGACGAAACGGATACGGCTTATCGCTGCACATGCTCGCGCGAAAGAGTCGAAAAGGCACTAATCGCAACAGGAAAGAGCGGTCTCTCGGAGATGGCTGAGGACGAAACCACAGAGGTTGTCTGCAACTTCTGCCACAAAAAATATCATTTTTCAAAAGAAGAGATTCAAAAAATGCTCAAAAGAGTTTAAAATCAAATTCACAAGCGCATAAAAAGACCGATTCGCCAGAGCGAATCGGTCTTTTACATATATGCCGTATAAGCTTTTTTACTTTTTCACCGCTTTATAAGCCTTGGAAATTTCCGAGAGCTTTTTATCAAATTCCTCACCGCAAAATTCCTTAAGGCATTTAATGCGATAAGCCGAAAACAGATTGTCGTTTCCGCTTACATCCTCACGACTGACAATATAAACATAGTCGCCTGCGATAAACGCCCCTGTCTTGCCGGGTTCTATGGCAGAAACGCTGTCAAAAAAGCCGTCCGGATACGAGGTGTCGTTTTTCCCTATTACAACGGTATCGGAATCGGTGTTAACGTTTTCGAGAGCCGCTCCGACCTCGTCTATGCTCGCACCGTCATTAACGGCGCCCGCATACTGCGTAAAATTCTGCAAAAGTGCCTGCTTTTCAAGCTCATCGGTATCGCTTCCCGACGGGAGATAGCCCGTTACGGCCTTAAAGGCAATAAAATTCTCGGAAAAATACGAACGCAGTTCATCGTCGGTAACAGGCTGGTCGCCGTTTTCCGAATAGTAATCCGCCATTACGGCATCCTTGTATTTTTTGCTCTCTTCAATTTTTTGGAGATCCTGCTTGGACACTCCGATGGTATTGTAATATACGGAAAAGACGTGCCAATAATTATTGACATTTTGCGAAATCTCGTTTTTGTCCTCGGACGAAAGCGAGAGAGCACGGTTTTTAAATTCCGAATTTACCGCAACATAGGCTGCGACATCGGACAGCGCGGCGTCGGAAATCTCCTGCTGTGACTTGTCCTCATCGGAATTCTTTTCTATATCATAATAGTAATTATAAACGCCCTCGGAAACGGGTACGCCGTTCACCGAAACGGAGCTTTTTTTATTGCACGACGAAAACGCCAATGTCGCCGTAAGAACTGTTATAAGCAAAATTACAGCTTTTTTCAATCGCCGAACCTCCGTTAAATCAGATATTGTTATCATTGTGTGCTTTGAGATATTCGTCGAGAAGCTGCCTTTTGAGCTTTTCCTCTTCTTTTTCTCTCATAAGCCTTGCGCGAACCTCTTTTTTATTTTTACCGATAACGCCGTTCCTGTAAAACGCCACGGCGAACATTCCCACAAGTGCTCCGCTTGCGGCACATATAAAGTCGCCCATTGTGTCTATAAGGCCGTAATCCGTTGTCGGCGAAGAGCACTGAAGTGAAAGTCCGTAGAGGCGGTCCATGGTAAATTCATATATCTCCCAGCCGACGTCAATGCCGAGTGAGAAGCAAAGGCCGAACATCGCCGCGAGAGCCGGAGAAAGCTTTGAATAATTTTTCTCCTGCATAAGCACCGCAAAATCATAGCCGAACCACGCCGAGATAAAGCCGGAGCAGGTGTGCGTTACTATGTCGAAGCTGCCGAAATCGGTTCTGTTATTGAGAGTAGAGCCTATTACAACGCAAACAAACATGAACACGTTGAGCATTGTCTGATTTTCGTAGCCGATTCTTATAATAAACGATCTGCCGCCGAACACCTGAAAATAGTCCCAAAGATGCGTAAAAAGAATTGCAAATATCGCTTCGAGAAACTCCACCACTGAACCGTGGAAAATACCGTAAATTCCCCAAAGCATCAAAGCGACGCGAATTAAAAGCCAAAGTATTCTGTGGCTCTGAGGCAAATAGCCGGGATAATTTTTCATCAACCAAAAGTCCTTTACTTAAATCTTGCTATCATACCCATGCTTGCGGAGCCACTACTGAGGTATTTTGAGCCTATCAGGTCGCCGTTGTCGGAGTATGTGGAGCCGCAGGCTATTATCTGACCGTCGGAGAGCACGCATACGCCGCCGAACGAGTCGTCACGACTGCCGCCGTAGCTCTGTATGCTCTTGAGCGAGCCGCCGTTAGAGAAGGTCACAACGAGAGCATCTGAGCCTCCGCGGTTTCCTACCGCCTTGAGGTCACGGTTGCTTGAGCACGAGCTTCCCACCGCAACATAACCGTCGTCAGTAGCTTCTATGGCATTGAATTCCTCATCGAAATAACCCTTTACGGCAGTGTGCCAGCCGAACGAACCGTCACCGTTATATTTCACGACTACCGCGTCAAAGGAGCCTGCGTTGCCGAGTGACGCGAGGTCGCCGTCCGAGGAATTGCTCTTGCCTGCTATAACGCATCCGCCGTCATTTGCGGGCGTTACCGACACAAAATTGTCTATGCCGCTGCCGCCGTACTGCTTGACCCACAGCGTATCGCCGCCGGAGCTTAGCTTTACTACGCCTGCGTCGGCTCTGCCGCGGCTTCGGAACAAAGCGCCCGATTGGAACGCTCCGACCGCATATATGCTGCCGTCGGAGGCGGTCTTTACATCGTTGAAGGTGTCGCCGTTTCCGCCGAAGGAGCGAACGAAAATCACGTCGCCGGACGAAGAGTATTTTACGATGATTGCCTTAGAAGAGCCTACGGCGCCGGCATCCGACGCGTTACCGTCAGATGAAAACGTAATGCCTGCCGCTATATATGAGCCGTCCGGAGAAGCACTGACGGAATAGAAGCCGTCCGTTTTGCTTCCGCCGAAGGAACGTATCCATTGTATATCACCCGAGGAATTTAACTTGTATATAACAGCGTCGTAATCGCCGTAGCTCTGCACGCCGAGATCGGTGGATTTTGAGTAGCCTGCCGCTATTATATTGCCCGAAGAATCGGTATCGACGGACGACAATATTATACCGTTATTTGACGGGAGATATTTCTGCCATTGCAGCCTGCCGTCCTTGTCATATTTAATCACGACAGCTGCCGGAGTGCTCTTAACCGAAAGATTTTTAAGGCTGCCGTCGTCGGAATTTGCCTGAACCACGGCAACAAAGCCTCCGTCGGGAGTTTTGGCGGTATCGTTAAACGAATCATTACCGCTTCCGCCGTAGCTTGAGCCCCAGTTTGCGCTGTTGTCGCCCGGCGTTGCGGGAGAGGTTGTATAGACCATGGTGTATGTGACCGTTTCGCCGCCCGGCTTTGTAACGACATTCCCGTTTCCGTCGGTTACGGGAAGCTCGGTAACGACGGGTCCGCCCGTGGTAGGCGGCACGATTATCATTGTGGTCAGCACTTCGCCGCGCGCATTGGTAACCGCCTTGCCGTTCTCGTCCGTAACGGGGATACCGACTTCCTTTGAAATATAGACAACAGAGGTCTTTACATTACCGTCCTCATCATAGACAAGCTCGCCGTTTTCGTTTGTTACATCAACTATGGTGGTATCAAGCACAACGGTTACCGCTTCGCCGTTTTCGTCGGTTATCGGCACGCCGTTTTCATCCGTAACTACCACAACCTCGCCGTCGCCGGAATTTGCGATGTTCTTTTTGCAAGCCGACATTACGCAAAATACGGCAAGCAGCATAACGATGGCAGCTATGACTATTTTTTTATTTGAATTCATCGTTTTAAACCTCCGTGTCAGATGAAGCACTTTAAAAACACATAAACATATACGTTCGTATTGTATCATATTGCATAAGCTTTTTCAATTCAAAAATCATAATATTTGTTACAATATTATGTAATTAAATACTATACATTATCCGAACATTATGATATAATACGATACTGTATAATTAGGTTTTTTATGCAGTACGGTGTCCGCTGCGGCAACGCTGCAAAAATCTCGGAAGGATGTATAAATCAATGGCTTACAGAACACACAACTGCAACGAGCTTACATTTGACGATTTAAACAAAACCGTCAGCCTTGCAGGATGGGTAGACACCATTCGCGATCACGGCGGAGTAGCATTCATCGACCTTCGTGACCAATACGGCGTTACCCAAATAGTAATAAACAACGACGAGCTTTTAGAGGGCGTAAAAAAGGAAAGCGTTATCTCGGTTACGGGAAAAGTCGTAAAGCGCGACGAGGACACCGTTAACAAAAAGATTGCCACGGGCGAGCTTGAGGTACGTGTAAACGAGGTCGAAATTCTCGGCCCATGCTCCGAAACACTCCCCTTTGACGTTGAGACCTCAACCGACACAAGAGAGGACGTAAGACTGACATACCGTTTCCTCGACCTCAGGAACAAAAAGGTTCACGACAATATTCTGTTCCGCTCCGAGGTAGTAAGCTATCTCCGCAAGAAAATGGAGAGCCTCGGCTTCCCGGAAATAAACACGCCCATACTCACCTGCTCTTCTCCTGAGGGCGCAAGAGACTATATAATTCCCTCAAGAAAGCACGAGGGCAAATTCTATGCTCTGCCGCAGGCTCCGCAGCAGTTTAAGCAGCTGCTTATGGCTTCGGGCTTCGACAAATATTTCCAGATAGCTCCCTGCTTCCGCGACGAGGACGCAAGAGCCGACCGTTCCCCGGGAGAGTTCTATCAGCTTGACTTTGAAATGGCCTTTGCCACACAAGAGGACGTTTTCGCCGTAGCCGAAGAGGTTCTCTATGACACATTCACAAAATTCGGAGGCGGCAAAAAGGTAAGCCCCGCTCCGTTCAGAAAAATACCGTTTGAAGAGGCAATGCTTAAATACGGCACCGATAAGCCGGATCTTCGCAATCCGCTTGAGATTTGCGACCTCACCGAGTTCTTCTCGGACGTTGACTTTAAGCCATTCAAGGGCAAACCCGTCAGAGGAATCGTGGCTCCCGGCTGCGGCAAAAAGAGCAAGGGCTTCTTTGAAAAGCTCCTCGAATATGCTCTCTCGATAGGAATGAAGGGGCTCGGTTATCTTACCGTGCTTCCGGACGGTTCCTTCAAGGGTCCTATTGACAAATTCCTCGTTCCCGAAAAGAAGGCGGAGCTTAACAGCATGCTTAGCCTCAAGACTGACGACACGCTCTTCTTTATAAGCGACAACATCAAGGTTGTAAATCTTCTTGCCGGTCAGATAAGAACGGCCCTCGGCGAGAGACTTGAAATTATCGACAAGGACCGTTTCGATATGTGCTTCATAACAGACTTCCCGATGTATGAAAAGACGGACGAGGGCAAGCTCGACTTCACTCACAATCCGTTTTCAATGCCTCAGGGCGGTATGGACGCTCTCGAAAATCAGGATCCGCTGACAATAAAGGCTTATCAGTACGATATAGTCTGCAATGGTGTTGAGTTGTCCTCGGGCGCGGTCAGAAACCATCGTCCCGACATTATGATAAAAGCATTTGAGCTCGCAGGCTACACAGCCGATGAGGTCGAAAAGCGTTTCGGAGCGCTGTTCCGCGCATTCCATTACGGAGCACCGCCTCACGCCGGTATGGCTCCCGGTGTTGACAGAATGATAATGCTCTTAAAGGACGAGGAAAATATCAGAGAGGTCATAGCTTTCCCGATGAATTCAAACGCCCAAGATCTTCTTCTCGGTGCGCCCAATACCGTTTCGGAGCAGCAGCTGCGCGAGGTTCACATAAAGCTTCGCCGCCCCGTGCCCGAAAAATAACCGACATACTAATCGAAAGAAAGTGATCTTATGACGATAGACAGAAGCCTTGTAGAATACCTCGAAAAGCTCGGCAGAATACACCTGAGCGAGGAAGAGCGCTCCGCTTCTGAAAAGGATTTGCAGAGCATACTCTCATACATTGACACTCTCAATGAACTTGACACGGACGGTGTTGAGCCGGCTTCCCACTCTTTCCCGGTTGCAAACGTAATGCGTGACGACACAGTTACAAACGGCGCCGATACGGAAAACATTTTGAAAAATGCTCCGCAAAGTCGCGACGGCTGCTTTGTCGTTCATAAAACGGTTGAGTGAGGTAAACTATGAATATTTGCGAAATGACGGCTCTTGAAATATCAAATGCCGTAAAAAATAAAGAAATTTCCGTAAAGGACGCAGTTGACGCATTTTTTGCGGCAATAGACGAATACGACGGAAAATATCACTGCTATAACACCCTCTGCAAAAAAGAGGCTTATGAAAGAGCCGAGGAAGTGCAAAAGGGAATTGACAGCGGTAAATATAACGGCAGGCTCGCAGGCGTACCGATAGGCATTAAAGATAACATCTGCACTAAGGACATTCTTACAACCTGCTCCTCCAAGATACTCGAAAACTTCATTCCCACATACAATGCAACGGTTGTAAACCGTCTGAATGACGAGGGAATGGTAATAATAGGCAAGCTCAATATGGACGAATTTGCCATGGGCAGCACAACCGAAACCTCGGCAACGGGAGTCACACATAACCCGTGGGACACAGACAAGGTTCCGGGCGGAAGCTCGGGCGGTGCGGCAGCCGCGGTGGCAGCAAGACTCTCTCCCGTGGCTCTCGGCTCCGACACCGGCGGCTCTATCCGTCAGCCCTGTTCTTTCTGCGGCGTTTCAGGCCTCAAGCCGACTTACGGTGCGGTTTCGCGTTACGGGCTTGTAGCCTATGCGTCGTCTCTCGACCAGATAGGCCCTATGGGTAAAACGGTTGACGACTGCGCCGCTCTTTTTTCCGTAATCCAAGGCAAGGACGAAAAAGACGGCACCTCCATGGTCTATCCGAAATTTGACTTTGATAAAGCCGTCAAAGGCGACGTCGACGGCAAAAAAATCGGTATTCCCGAAGATTATCTCGGCGAGGGCATTTCGCCCGACGTAAAGGACGCGGTTCTTGCCGCTGCCGATATCTTCCGTGCAAACGGTGCTTCTGTTGAAACCTTTAAGATGCCGATAGTAAAATATGCAATACCCGCATATTACATTATTGCCTGTGCGGAGGCGTGCTCAAACCTCTCGAGATATGACGGCATAAAATACGGCTATTCAAGCCCCAACGCCGACACGCTTATGGAGACATACGTGAAAACGCGTTCGGAGGGCTTCGGCATGGAGGTTAAGCGTCGCATAATGCTCGGCAACTTCGTTTTAAGCTCCGGCTATTATGACGCATACTACAATAAGGCTCTTAAGGCTAAAAAGCTTATACAGAACGCCTTTTACGACGCCTTCAAAAAATATGATATGCTCTTAGGCCCCGTAGCTCCCACTACGGCGCTTAAAATAGGTGAAAGCCTTTCCGACCCGCTTAAAATGTACCTCGGCGACATATACACGGTTATGATAAACATAGCCGGTATGCCGTCAATGTCCGTCCCCTGCGGATTTGACAAAGACAATATGCCGATAGGTATGCAGATTATAGGCAAGCCGTTTGAAGAGGCGGAAATTATGAGTGCCGCAAAGGCATTTGAAAATGTCACCGACTTTCACAATAAGCTGCCGGATTTAGGCTAAGGAGGTAAAGCTTTATGGAATGGGAAATAGTTATGGGACTTGAAGTCCACACGGAGCTTGCCACCAAGACTAAAATCTTCTGCGGCTGTTCCACCGAGTTCGGCGGTGAGCCGAACACTCACGTTTGCGAAATTTGCTCCGGTATGCCCGGAACACTTCCGCTTCTCAACAAAAGAGTTGTGGAGTTTGCCGTGAGGACCGGCATAGCAACAAACTGCACGATTACTCAAAATAACAAATTCGACCGAAAAAACTATTTTTACCCCGATCTGCCGAAAGCGTATCAGATATCACAGCTTTATTTGCCTATCTGCCGCAACGGTTTTATAGAGGTCAAGGATAAGGACGGCAATTCCAAAAAGATAGGAATTCACGAAATTCATATGGAGGAGGATGCTGGCAAGCTCGTCCACGATGAATTTGAGGACTGTACTCTTGTAGACTACAACCGCTGCGGCGTGCCGCTGCTTGAAATTGTTTCGGAGCCGGATTTCAGAAGTGCCGAGGAGGTGCTCTCGTATCTTACGGAGCTGCGTTCGATTCTTCAGTACATCGGCGTTTCGGACTGCAAGATGCAGGAGGGCTCTTTAAGAGCGGACGTGAACCTTTCGGTTCGCCCAAAGGGACAAAAGGAATTCGGAACACGTACCGAGATGAAAAACCTCAACTCCTTCAGAGCAATAGCGAGAGCTATCGAGTATGAGGCCGAAAGACAAATCGAGCTTCTTGAGGACGGCGAAAAGGTAATGCAGGAAACGCGCCGTTGGGATGATAACAAGGGATACAGCTATGCAATGCGTTCCAAGGAGGACGCTCAGGATTATAAATACTTCCCCGAGCCCGACCTTCCGCCGATTGAAATCTCGGACGAATATATAGAAAATGTCAAAAACACTCTGCCCGAGCTTCCGGAAGCAAAAAAAGCTCGCTATATGTCACAGTTCGGTCTTCCCGAATACGACACCGGAATCATAACCTCGGACGTAAATCTCGTAAAGCTCTTTGAGCATACCGTTGAAATCTGCAATTCGCCTAAGGATGCGGCAAACTGGATAATGGGCGAGCTTATGAAAATGCTCAATGACACCGGCACCCTGTCAGAAAATATGTCGTTTAATCCCGATTCGCTCGGCAAACTCATAAATATGATAAAGGCCGGTAAAATCAACCGCGGCACGGCAAAATCGGTATTCGAAAAAATATTCACCGAGGATGTCGATCCCGAAAAATATGTTGAAGAAAACAACCTCGGTCTTGTCACCGACCTTTCGGCTATTCGCCCCGTAATTGAGCAGGTAATAGCCGACAACGAAAAAAGTGTAAGCGAGTATAAAGCAGGCAAAACCCAGGCAATGGGGTACATCATGGGTCAGGCAATGCGCGCTCTCAAGGGCAAGGCACCGGCTCAAGAGGTTCAAAAAATACTCAAGGAAATTTTAGGCTGATGAATACCAAATATCTTTTTCTTGACATAGACGGCACACTCGTAGGTTTTGACGGCGTTATGCCCTCGTCGGCGTCGGAGGCGCTGAAAAAAGCTCACGAAAACGGTCACAAGCTCGTAATCTGCACCGGCAGACAGCTCTCGCAGGTTTATCCGTGGCTTTTAAAGGAGATTCCCTTTGACGGTTTGATTTTATCGGGCGGAGCTATGGTTATAAATGACGGCAAAGTGGCAGCTCATCACTTTATAAGTCAAAGCAGTCTTAAAAAGCTGACCGACTACTTCGAGAACAGCAACACCGCATATTATCTGCAAACACAGAGTTTTCTCGTATCCAAAAAATGGTGCGTCGACCGCACGCTTTCGCTCTTTAATAAGCTTGGATACACCAAGGAGGATTTACTGACGCTCTTCGGAGAAACGGTAATCGATGATAACGCCGGAGGCAGGAGCGATGTTGAAAAGCTGATATATTACGATTCGGGTGTTGATTTTTCCGAGCTGCAAAAGAATATAGGCGATGAATTCTATATTGTCGGATACAGCTTCGGCAATCTCGGCAATACAAGCGGGGAGATTGCGGCGCGCGGAGTCAACAAAGCCAGCGGAATTAAAGAATATCTCGATTGCTGCGGCGGAGACATAAACGACGCATTCGCATTCGGCGACGCGGAAAACGATGTCGAAATGTTTAAGAGCGTAAACACGGGCATCGCAATGGGGAATGCCTGTGACGAGCTCAAGCACTTGGCCTCGTATATAACCGCCGATATCACGGATGACGGTCTATACAAAGCGTTTGCGCATTTCGGTTTGATCTGAATTTTGATTATAAAGCAAAAAAGCACGTTTGAGTTATTGCTCAAACGTGCTTTTACTGTTTATTTGTTATCTTCCGAGATACGGCATGGGATTAGTTCGTCTGCCGTTTACATAGACCTCAAAGTGAAGATGCGGTCCGGTTACGTTACCCGAGGAACCTATATTCGCAATAGGCTGACCTGCCGAAACCTTTTGACCGACACGCACCTTAAACGAACCGGGTAAGGTATGTGCATAGAGCGTTGAAAGGCCGTTGCCGTGATTTATGACAATATAATAGCCCCAGCTCGGATGATATGTTGCCGTGGTTACGGTTCCCGAAGCCGCTGCTACTATTGTAAGACCGGTACTTCCGCCGCCCGGCTTTACTATATCTATACCGCCGTGACGTCTTGCTCCGCCGTAGCCCGAAGAAACGGACGTTGCGCCTATTGCCGGCCAAACGAATCTGCCGCCTGTTGTAATGACCTTGCCGCCTGAGCTGCCTTTTCCGGTGATCGGCGCCTTTGTGCCTATCTGTATAACCTCGTTTACAGGCTCCGAAAGAGTCACTCTTGAAACCTCTTTCGATGAAACACGAGTACCGTCAATATAGGTTACAAGCTCTGTAACCTGCTGAACTCCGTTCACACCCTTTGTTGTAACCTTTTTTGTGCCTGTATAGAGATTGGCATTATTTACGTTTGTGCTTGTATAGGCTATTGCTTCATTATGAGTTTCGGTCTTTGTGACCTGCACTCTGACATAGTTTACCTCACTCGAAACAAGCAGCTTGTCGCCGGAACGAATCGTCTCGGAAAGGCCGGGATTCAGCTGTACCAATTCGGAAACGGTGAGCCCGTTTGCGGAAGCGATTCCCGAAACGGTATCTCCGTCCTTTACCGTGTAATACACCGCTTCGCTCTTTTTTGATTTGAGCTTGGCGGATAGCTTTTCCGCGTCCCAAACCGTGGCCTCATTATCGGGATAAAGCCCCTGCTCATATGTTATGTTTTCAACGAAGCTCTTTGCCGCGTTGGGGTCGTCTATTTTATAATCGCTGAGTATCTTATCGAAAACGCTTGTAGCGTCCGTCTCATTTTTAACGGCGCACAAGAAATCACCGTTAATATATATGCCGCAGGCATTGGTGATATTGCTGTCTGAATTTTCTATGAGCTTATCGCACATTGACGAGGAGTCGGTAAGGTCGGTCTTATTTACGACCTTGAGCTGATACTGCGCAGGCTTAATAAGCTCCTGCTCCTTACCGGAGGCAGACGCAGCGGTTTTGAGCCTTGTTTTGGCCTGCTGCTCGGCGTCGAGATATTCCGACTCGTTTTTGGCATAGCCTATTACGGAGCCGTTATATTTTATCTCAAGAGCGAGCGTGGCTTTGTTCCAATAGCCTATCGTGGAGCAAAGCACACCGAGGCAAATAATCGGGACAAGCAGATTTACCGCAAAAGTAAACACTATGCCATGCCTCGAAAATGCCTTCTTTATATAAATACGCAGCTTCGCTTCGGCGGATTTTCTATCTGTATGGATAAGGGAATTTAAGCCTGAACTGACTCTTTTTATATCTGCCATAAGGAGCTTGAATTCCGCGCTTACGGTTTTGAAGGTCTTGAGTATAAATTTGTCAATCACAAGAAACACGGCAAAAAATACCGCTCCGACTGTTTTTACGGGACGCGAAAGCCCCCTCGACAACCATTTCCCGAATTTCATAAATCCGGAGCCTGCCGTAAAACCTATGTGATATATTAAGTTGTAAAGCTTTTCAAAAAACATAACAGCCTCACAATAAAATAGTAAAAGTTATTTTACCATACAATGCGACAAATTTCAACCTTACGCTTTTACATACCCGTTGCCGAACATCTTATCTATTTGACGTTTTATTCCTTTGTGCTCCGGCAAAAGCAAACCGCCGTCTGTCGCAATTATCATTTGAGCACTCTTTTGCGCCTCGTTGAGCATTCCGGTGTCCGTCAGAATATCCGCAATCCGCAGCGACGGCAATCCGTGCTGCTTTGAACCGAAGAAGTCTCCGGGGCCACGCATTTTAAGGTCCTCATCCGCTATTAAAAAGCCGTCGGTAGTCTTGCACATTATATCAAATCTGCGTTTTGCCTCATCGTTTTGTGCATCCGACACCAAAATACACGTGGAGGGCGCACTTCCCCTGCCGACTCTGCCGCGAAGCTGATGAAGCTGCGAGAGTCCGAATCGCTCGGCATTTTCGATGACCATAACCACGGCATTCGGCACGTCCACACCTACCTCGATAACCACGGTGGACACAAGAAGCTGTATTTTGCCGCTCTCAAAATCGCGCATTATGTTGTCCTTTTCCTTTGGCTTCATTTGACCGTGCAAAAGTCCGAGCCTGTAACCCCTGAATGCGGTATTTTGTAAAAGCTTGTAATACTCCTGTGCAGGTATCAGGTCGCTGTCGCCCTCCTCGACAAGCGGACAGACGATATATGCCTGAAAACCCCTGTCAAGATGCTTCTTTATGAATTTGTATATTCTCTCATGCAGAGCCTGAGACACACAATATGTCTCGGTTTTTTGCCTGCCCGGCGGCAGCTCGTCGAGCACCGACACCGAAAGGTCGCCGTAAATTATGAGTCCGAGCGTTCTCGGTATGGGCGTAGCCGACATAACGAGAATGTTTGGATTTTCTCCCTTTTGGGAAAGCGATGCCCGCTGTGCCACACCAAACCTGTGCTGCTCATCGGTGACGGCTAATCCGAGGCGGCTAAACTCAACGTCGCCCTGTATAATCGCGTGCGTTCCTATGACAAGCTTCGCGGAACCGTCGCGCAACTCTTTTTTTATTTCTCTCTTTTCCTTAGCCGTGCTGCTTCCGGTCAGAAGCACAATCTTTATATCTGTACCGTCAAAGATTTTTGAAAGAGTTCTGTAATGCTGCTCGGCAAGAACCTCCGTAGGTGCCATAAATGCGCTCTGCATACCGTTTTTTGCCGCGTTATATATAAGTGCCGCCGCCACAAGAGTTTTACCGGAGCCGACGTCGCCCTGAAGCAGACGGTTCATCGGCTCACCCGATTTCATATCGGACAGTGCCTCAAAGACCGCTCTTTTTTGCGCTCTTGTCGGAGAAAACGGCAGACGGTGATAAAACTCTTCAGTACAGTCATTTTTGATAACCATCTCGGTTTTTTCTTCACCCGTTCGTTCCTTGATGGATAAAAGTCCCAGCTGCAATATGAAAAGCTCGTCGAAAATAAGCCTTTTTCTCGCCCTGTCAAGTGACTCGAAGCTTTCCGGAAAATGGATGTTGCGTATTGCATAATCAAGAGAGCAAAGGTCGTTTTTCTCAAGTATTTCGGACGGCATAAAATCAGGTATCTCTTTGCAGCCTTTTAATGCCTGCATTGTGCATTTTTCCGTGAGTTTGGAGCTCACATCAGCCGTTTGCGGATAAACGGGACGTATTCTGTCCTTATCCTCTCCTTTTGAAATCAACGGCGATACCATTTGTCTTATGCCGTGCTTATCTACTGTGATTTTGCCGAAAAAGAGATACTCTTCGCCCTCCTTCAGCATACTGTCAATAAACTTGTTGTTAAAAAAGACAAGATTTAATATGCCTATGCCGTCCGTAACGCTTGTTTTTGAAAGCAGCCTGCCTCCGGGTAATCTTACCTTAGAGGGAGTGTAGCTGACAACGGCACGAATACAGCATTCCGTATCAACCGGAGCTTCCCTTATGGGAACAACGCGGCTCCAATCCTCATACGCGCGCGGATAAAAGCGCAAAAGGGCGCCGACCGTATCGACGCCGAGCTTTGAAAATGCCTCGGCACGAGCGGGTCCGACACCCTTTAAATATTGTATTTCGGTTGAAAAGTCCATTATGAACACATCCGAGAATTGTTTTTGAAAACGTCCTGTTATTCGACGGACGAAATGAAGTAGTAAACCGGCTGACCGCCGTTAATGACATTTACCTCAACATTGGGGAAACGCTCCTGAAGCCGCGCCGAAAGGACATTTGCCGAGTTTTCGTCGGCGTCCTCACCGTAAAACACGGTTATAAGCGAGCCGCCGAATTTTTTGACAAGACGGCGTGTAACTCTGTATGCGGCGTTTACAAGGTCATCCTCCACAAGGGTTATTTTGCCGTCCTCCATGCCGAGGTACTGACCCTCCTTGATTTTTTGTCCGCCGAACACGCTGTCACGTGCGGCAAACGTGACCTGAGCCGTATGAACGCTCTCGGCTGCCTTCGCCATATTCAAATGGTTTTCCTTGCTTGAAAGGCTCTCGTCAAAATTGAGCATTGCGGTAATGCCTTGCGGAACAGTCTTTGTTGCGACAACACTGACGCCCCTGTCAGCAAGATTTACGGTTTGCTCCGCCGCCATTATAATATTTTTATTGTTCGGCAAAACAAAAACGTGCTTTGCCGGAGTTGACTCAACGGCATTTAAAATATCATCAGTACTCGGATTCATGGTCTGACCGCCCGAAACAACTACATCACAGCCAAGCTCCTTAAAGAGCTCTGCCATACCGTCACCTGCCGCAACTGCGACAAAGCCGTAATCTTTGGTCGGCTGTACTCTATTGATTTCGGTGTCACGACTTAAATTTTCTTCTTTGTTGTCCTTTTTGGCATCCATACCGACATCGGCATTCGCGTGCTGATAACGCATATTGTCTATTTTTATATTTATGAGCTGACCTATTTTGAGAGCGGCCTGAATTACATTGCCGGGTTCGTTTGAATGGACATGAACCTTTACTATATCGTCATCGTCAACCACAACAACGCAGTCGCCTATCGACTCAAGATATGCCTTTAATTTGAGCGGTGTGCTCTCCGGATTTTTCGATTTGGTTATGAGGAACTCGCTGCAATAACCGTATTTGATGTCTCCCGAAGCCGCCGCCACGACGGATTTGCTTTCCTCGGCATTGCTCTTTGCGGGCGAGGCATCGTCATTGCTTTCTATAAACTTGCCCTCGTTTATATAGCCTCTGATACCGTCGAGTATATAGAGAAATCCCTGGCCGCCGGCATCTACCACGCCTGCCTCTTTGAGAACGGGCAAAAGCTCAGGTGTTTCGGCAAGAGCCTCCTGCGCCGCGCGGTAAGCCTCGTCGAGAACAGCACCGCAGTCATCTGAGGCGAGTGCCTCCGCCGCTGCCGCCGCCTTGCGTACAACGGTTAAAATAGTACCCTCGGTGGGCTTCATAACAGCCTTATAAGCCGACTCTTTGCCGAGAGTGAGAGCTGCGGCAAGGTCTTTGCCGCCTACCTCCTTTTTACCCTTGAAGCCGTTTGAAATACCTCTGAAAACGAGCGATAATATAACGCCGGAATTTCCTCGCGCGCCTCTCAAAAGAGCTGCGGCGGTTTTGGCCGCGACGATACTCAAATCCTCGTCATCGCTTACCACCTGAAGCTCCCTGACTGCCGCCGAGGAGGTCATTGACATATTTGTTCCGGTATCGCCGTCCGGTACCGGAAATACGTTGAGCGCGTCAACGTCCTTTCTGTGATTCAGTATATTGTTAGCGCCGGAAATGAAAGCGCGTTTAAACTGCTTACCTGTTAACAAAACTTGTACACTCCTATTATTCTTTCATTCCGTCAACAAACACATTGACTTTTTTCACGCCGAGACCCGTTGACTGCTCGACGGTATATCTGACCTTGTTTGTTATGGAATCCACTACGGTTCCGATATTAACGCCGTAAGTCACGATTATGTGAAGATCTATTATTAAATCGCCGCCGTCGGCACGCACGCCGACGCCCTTATCCGGATAATTCTTACGTTTAAAAAGAAGCGACCGAAGCCCCTGTGACGCGCCGCTGTTAGCCATACCCGCAACGCCGAAGCACGAGGTTACGGTTTGACCGATAAGCTCCGAAAAATAATGCTGATGTATCTCAATAACGCCGAGATAATTTTCAATTTTAATCATACATCGGTTTATATTGCAAAAGCGCAATATTCTCCTTTCCTGTGATGTTGTTATTATATACCATAAACCGCACAAATACAATATTGTATCCGAACGGCGGCTCAGCTTAAGCTCCAGCGGCAAATCCCCGCATAGAGATGGTCGGAGGAATACGAGAAATCCGGCTTTAGGCCCTTTTTATACGCCGCAAGGCCGCTCCTGTAACAAACGGGAACAAACGGCATATCGTTTAAGAAGCTGTCAAGGAACTCTGAAAGCCCTATGCTACCCTCGCAAAAGGCTTCGTAATCGGTAACCGCACGCAACGAGAAATCTATACCCTTTGACGCAGACCCCTTTTCCGAAAAGAACGGGCGCAAATCAAGATTTTCGGTAAGCTTGATTTCTCCTAAATACAGGTCAAAATCACCGGAAGCGATTTTCTGGTTGTATTTATCAAGCGGAACGGCATCAAATGTCACGGAAAAGCCTATGCTTCTGAGGCTTTCGGCTATGCTGTTCGCCGCCGCCGCGCGGAAGCTGTTTTCGCTGTTCACAAGAAGAGACACCTTAAGGTTCTGTGAGCCGTTTGTAAGAGAACCGTCCTTTGCATATTTATTATATCCTGTTTTTGTCAGTATGGACTTTGCCTTGTCGACATTTGCACTCTCGGCGAAATTGATGTTTGTAATTCCCGAAAGTTCTGAAAACGCAGGATTGAACAGAAGCGGAGCTGCTGTTGCATAGCCCTGATACGACGACGAAGCAATGTCTTTTTTATCTATTGCATAATATATTGCGGTTCTGACGGCGGACGATGAAAGAACGTCCTTTGAGTCGTTAATACCGAGAAAAACAAGGTTGTTCATATTGACCGTACTGCTGTCAACGGAGACATGGCGGTAAACGCTGTCGCTCATATCCTTGAAGAGAAAGTTCACATTGCCTATTTCGAGAGCATTTTCGGCATAGGTGAAATTTTCTATTTCATAAAGCTTTATCTCGGGTATATTTACGCTGCCGCCGTAATTTTCATTCTTGGAAAACACCCCGTCGCTGTACACATAAGGGCCGCTGCCTATCGGTATATTTTCCGTCTTATCGGCTGTACCGTTTTTTACAACGGGAAAACTGAGTGCATTCAGCACATACGGGTCCGGTGAAGAGAGCGTAAACGTAACAGCTCCGCCGGACGCCTTTGCCGACTGAATATTTGACAGCAGCTGCCCGTAGCGCGACGACGCCTTTGCTTTATTGAACGAATATACGACGTCCTGCGGCGAAACGGATGAACCGTCCGAAAAGCGCGCACCTGAGAGTGTAACGGTAACCGAAGTTCCGCTAATATCACCCTTTTCGGCTATCACATTTTCGGGCGTATAGTCTGCCTTGACCTTAAAAAGCGGGTCGTAGGCTAAATCCGTAAGGCTTATATTTTCCGTGCCGACGGCAAAAAAAGGATTCAGCGAATCATTATTGGAATACGGCAAAACAAGGTCGTTTGCCGATGAGGCGGTGCTGTCGCCCGAGGCGGCAGAGCCGGTCTGCTCATCCGAGCCGCCGTTGCCGTTATCCTTGCGGCAGGCCGAAAAAATACATACCGCAGAAAGCAAAAGGCATATTGCAGAAAATATTTTCTTTTTCACTGTCGCACTCTCCTTTTAAAGCGATATTCTCTGAATCCGAACGGTTTTTGCCGTGTCACGGCTTACGGTGAATATAACACCGTCAAGCTCGGCTTCACCGTCGGGATTTTGAAAGCGCACCGGCAAATTGGTTTTCATCTTTTCTATCGCAAGCTCGGGGGTAACGCCCAATACGGACATTTTAGGCCCGGTCATGCCTACATCGGTTATATATCCCGTACCGTGCGGCAATATTTGCTCGTCTGCCGTGGGCACATGGGTGTGAGTTCCAAACACAGCCGAAGCCCTTCCGTCAAGATAAAAGCCCATAGCGCGCTTTTCGGCAGTCGCCTCTGCATGGAAATCGACAATTATTATATCGGTTTCTCTTTTCAGCTTCTCCAATACACGGTCTATACATATAAAGGGATTTTCGAGCGGCTCCATAAACACCGTGCCGCAGAGATTTACCACGCCTACCCTGTATGCGCCCCTGTCAACTATCGTATAGCCTCTGCCGGGAGCCTCTTTTCCGTAGTTTGCTGGCCTTAAAAGAAACTCGTTTCTCTCAAGCTCGTCATATATTTCACGACGTCTGAAGGTGTGGTTGCCGCCGGTTACAACATCCGCGCCGCTCGTAAAAATATCATCGGCGGACATCGGCAATATGCCGTTCCCGACAGCGGAATTTTCGCCGTTTACAACCGTCACGTCTATATTATTTTCTCTTTTAAATTTCGGTAAACAATTCCTCAGCTTTTCGCAGCCCGATGCCGATACGACATCGCCCACGGCGAGGATGTTTATTGTATTTGACATAATGCACCGTTTCTGTTTGTTTTTTCGAAAAGCTAAGCCCCGATAACACTCAAAGTTTTTCTCTTTAAGGCATCAGGGCTTAAAAATTATTTCGCGTAATCGACAGTCCTGTTTTCGCGTATGATGTTGACCTTTATCTGACCGGGATATTCAAGCTCATCCTCAATCTTTTTGACAACTTCGCGCGCAACAAGTGCCATCTGATCGTCACTTATAACTTCGGGCTTAACCATTATGCGAATCTCACGGCCTGCCTGAATTGCAAATGACTTCTCAACGCCCTCAAACGACGTTGCTATTTCTTCGAGTTTTTCAAGACGCTTGATGTAGTTCTGAACATTTTCGCGTCTTGCGCCGGGTCTTGCGGCTGAAATTGCGTCCGCCGCCTGAACGAGACAAGCAACAACCGTCTTTGCCTCCACGTCGCCGTGGTGAGCCTGAATTGCATGTACTACATTCTCGTTTTCCTTATATTTCCTTGCGTATTCAACGCCCAAATCGACATGAGAGCCTTCAAATTCACGGTCAAGCGCCTTGCCTATATCGTGAAGAAGTCCCGCTCTTTTAGCCGTTTTAACATCGGCACCGAGCTCTGCCGCCATAAGCCCCGCTATGTAGGAAACCTCAAGCGAATGATTAAGCACATTCTGGCCGTAGCTTGTGCGGTATTTTAATTTTCCGAGTATCTTGACAAGCTCCGGATGTATGCCGTTTACACCTGCGTCAACTACTGCGCGTTCACCGGTCTGACGTATGGTCTGCTCAACCTCGCGCTTTGATTTTTCGTACATCTCCTCAATGCGTGCGGGATGTATTCTGCCGTCGGAAATAAGCTTTTCGATAGTAAGTCTTGCTATTTCGCGACGAACCGGTTCAAAACTTGAAACGGTTATGGCTTCCGGTGTGTCGTCGATTATAAGGTCAACACCGGTTATTGTTTCGAGTGTGCGTATGTTTCTGCCCTCGCGGCCGATTATACGGCCCTTCATCTCGTCATTGGGAAGAGTAACCACCGAAACCGTGGCTTCTGCAGCCTGATCGGCGGCACAGCGCTGTATTGCGGTAGAGATTATCTCACGCGCAAGAGCGTCCTGCTCATCCTTGGTTCTCTGCTCAAAGTCCATAATTTTAACGGCCTTGTCGTGAGTGAGCTCCTCATCGAGATTTTGCAAAAGCAAGGTCTTAGCCTGTTCCTTTGTATAGCCCGAAATTTTTTCGAGCATATCGAACTGGCTCTTTTTGATTTTTTCAACCTCTTCGAGTTTTTTATCGGCTGTTTTGACCTTTTCGTTTAAAGCTTCTTCTTTTGCTTCAAGAGCCTCTGTCTTTTTATCGAGAGACTCCTCTTTTTGAATTATTCTGCGTTCCTGCCGCTGAACCTCCGCTCTGCGCTCTCTGTTTTCCTTTTCAGCCTCGGATCTCAACGAATGGATTTCGTCCTTTGCTTCCAAAATCGCTTCTCTCTTTTTATTTTCCGCTGTCTGAACAGCCTGATTTACGATTCTGGTAGCTTCCTCCGTAGCCGAGCCTATGGCAGACTCCGCCACCTTTTTACGGTGTACCTCGCCGAGTACAAATCCGACGACTCCGAAAACAACTGCAGCTGCGACTGCGGCTATTATAGCTATCGTTACAGGATTCAAAAAGTTCTGCACCTCCTTTTGGTTTTTAGTTTTCCGATTATCATGCTTGAAAATAAGAAAATTTATTGGTTTTTGACAGTGTAACGGTATCATTTGTAATACTGTTCGCATTTTAATACACTATCTAAGATATTTTATATCTTTTTATATAATAAGTCAAGAAAAAGCGGACCGTTAGGCACAAAAACTGTCGATATATAAGATACAAAAGACGCGCCGCAAATGCTCACAGCCGTTGCGACGCGCCAAACACGATTTAAAATTTTTAACGTATAGCCGAAACCGAATTACGCGAGCTTGAGATCCTCCCAAAGCTTTGAAAGAAGATCAAGCGTATCCTGGTCAAGATTGTGGAAGAACTGCGTTTTCACTTCCTGCTTGGGGTAGAGCACCTCGTTATCCTTATACTCATACCTGTCATCGCTGAGAACAGCCGTAACGGGGCAGAGATAGCCGAGATAATTGGCGTTGTGGAGGGCTACCTCGGGCTCGCACATATAATTTATAAACAGCTCAGCAGCCTTTTTGTTTTCAGAGCTTGACGGGATGCACATTACGTCAACAAATTTATTTGTTCCCTCCTTGGGGTAAACAAATGCAAGATCGTCATTTTCCTGCTTCATTGTGAGGTAATCTCCTGCGTAATACGGAGCCATGGCGGCTTCGCCCGCCTCCATCTTATTAAATACCTCATCCATAACATACGACTGAATCAGCGGCTTTTGCTCCTTGAGCTTTTCCTCCGCAGCGCGCCACTCATCGGGATTCGTCGAGTTTACATCGTAGCCGAGTAGATACTGTGCCACACCGAATGCGTCGCGTGAATTGTTGAATGTGAGAATTTCGCCGGAATATTTCGGATCCCACATAGCGCTCCAGCTGTCGGGCTTTTCGGAAACCATGGTCGTATTATAGATAAGTCCGACCATACCGCCCGTGTAAGCTACTGTATACTCGTTGTTTTCGTCAAAGAAAAGGTTTTTGTATTCGTCGCCGATACCCTCGTAATTGGTTATCACCGAATAGTCAAGCTTCTGTAAGAGTCCCTCGTTCTTTAAACGCTCTGCCATATAATCCGACGGAATTATAACGTCGTAATTTACTCCGCCGCTCTTGAGCTTTGCATAAAGGTCCTCGTTACTGTCATACATATTATAGTTGACCTTTATTCCCGTGAGCTTTTCAAATTCGGAGATGACGTCAACGCTTCCGCCCTCGCCGTCGGAAATGTACTCACCCCAGTTATATACATTTATTTCGGTACCTTTAAGCTCCTCGATATTATAATTTCCGAGAAGAGCGGCCGTATCAAGCTTTTCGGTTTTAAGCGAGCAGCCCGAAAGCATAAGTATTCCCGCAAGCAAGGTCAATGTTAATACAACAGAAATTATCTTTTTCATTTTTCACGTTCCTTTCTCAACCCTCTGAGCCTTTGGCTCTTTTACGTTCCTTCTTTTCGCTGCGCGCCTGAAGCACATTCATAAGAATCATAAGCACAAGCACCGATACAAATATCAGCGTCGATAACGCATACATATCGGGTTTTACCTTCTTCTTTGTCATTGAGAAAATGACTATCGGAAGAGTCTGGAATTTTGCGCCGCTTACAAAATAGCTGATTATGAAGTCGTCCAGCGAAAGCGTAAAGGCCATTATAAAGCCGGTTATTATACCGGACTTGATATTGGGAAGCACAACCTTGAAAAAAGCGGAGGTCGGTGTACAGCCGAGGTCCTGCGCCGCCTCCGAGAGATGGCGGTCGGTCTGTCGAAGCTTCGGCAATACGGAAAGTATGACATAAGGCAAATTAAACGTGACGTGAGCTATTAAAAGCGTGGGGAAGCCCAAAACGCTGCTCGACGACACTATTTTGCCGGCAAATACAAAAAGGAGCATCATCGAAACACCCGTAACTATTTCCGGATTCATCATAGGTACGTTTGTAACGGTCATAACGGCACTTCTCAGCCACCGTTTTTTCATTGCATTTATTCCGACTGCCGCCGCCGTTCCGATAATAATCGAAATAAGAGCGGAGGTAACGGCTAAAACAAGTGTGTTACGAAGAGCCGTAAGAGCCGTGGCGTTACGGAACATTTCGACATACCATTTCAGCGAAAATCCCGACATAACGCTTGTGCTGTTTGAGGCGTTAAACGAGAACACCACCATAACGAGCATCGGGGCATAAAGAAACAGCATTATAAGAGCGATGTATATTTTTTTGAGAGCTTTCATATTATCATCGCCCCCTCTTCATTATCGGCAAAGCGATTCATAATAAGCATACATACTATTATGAGAAGCATCAGAACAAGTGAGAGCGACGCTCCGAGATTATAGTTGTATGCTGACTGGAACTGCATTTCAATGGAGTCTCCGATAAGCAGGAATTTTCCGCCGCCGAGCTTTTGGCTGATATAAAAGGTACTTACCGACGGGACGAACACCATTGTTATACCGGAAACAACGCCGGGCAGGCTTAGCGGAAAGATGACCTTTTTGAGCACCTGAAGCTTACCCGCTCCGAGATCCTGTGCCGCTTCAACAAGGCTTTTATCAAGCTTTGACATAACGGAGTATATCGGCAGCACCATATACGGCAAAAAGTTATATACCATTCCGAGGATTACCGCGCCCGGAGTGTTGATAAGCTGTGCCGTGGGCAGCCCCACAGCCTTTAAAAGCGAATTTATAAGGCCTGTATTTGAGAGAATCGTTATCCACGAATATGTGCGGATAAGGAAATTCATCCACATGGGGAGCATTATGAGCATCATTATGGTTCGCTGAGTGTTCGCACGGCTCTTTGCCATAATATACGCGAGCGGATATGCAAGAATAAGGCAAATGACCGTAGCCAAAACCGCATACCACGCAGATCTGCCGAAGATAGCTCCGTAGGATGAGAGCGCCTTGATATTGTCAAGGGTAAATGCGCCGCTGCGGTCGGTAAAAGCGTAGTAGATTACCATTATAAGCGGAGCCAAGATAAAAAGCACCGCCCATATCATATACGGAGCGTTTATGAGCTTTAAGGTGAGAGAAGACTTTTTCATGGCTTACTCTCCAATCTCGGAGACTTCGTCTTCATCCGTAAGCTCTGCATTGGGGTCGGAAAGCTCGTCAAATTCTTCGCTGAACGAGCTGTAATCGCCGTAAAGACCCGAATATTCGCTCTTTTTCATTATCTGAATTTCATCCGGCTTTATCGAAATACCTATACGGTCGCCGACTTCGGCTTTTTCGGTGGTCTGTATCATCCACTTAAAGCCTTTAATGTCAACGATTATTTCATAGTGAACGCCCTTAAACGTAACAGAGGTAACGTCGCCGGATAGCATACCCTCCCCGGGCGGCACCATATCTATATCCTCCGGTCGCACAACTACATCTACGGGTTCGTTAAGGCCGAAGCCCTTATCGACGCAGCGGCAGCGCATACCCTGGAATTCGACGTTGTAGTCGGAGAGCATAACACCGTCCACAATATTGCTTTCGCCTATGAAATCCGCAACAAAAGCGTTCTGCGGTTCATTGTAAATATCGGTGGGCGAGCCTATCTGCTGAATAACGCCGCCGTCCATAACCACTATGGTATCGGACATGGAGAGTGCTTCCTCCTGGTCGTGCGTTACATATATAAACGTTATGCCGAGCCGCTGCTGTATGGCTTTGAGCTCGCTTTGCATATCCTTGCGAAGCTTTAAGTCAAGTGCTCCGAGCGGTTCGTCGAGAAGCAATACGCGCGGTTTAACGGCAAGGGCGCGCGCAATTGCGACGCGCTGCTGCTGACCTCCGGAAAGCGAAGAAACATTGCGTTTTTCAAATCCCTTGAGGTTTACGAGCGAGAGCATCTCTTCAACGATTTTTTTAATTTCACTTTTTGACTTCTTCTGAAGCTTTAAACCGAAGGCGATATTGTCCGCAACGTTAAGGTTGGGGAACAGTGCATAACGCTGAAAAATGGTGTTCACCTGTCGTTTATGAGCAGGAACACCATTTATTTTTTCACCTTCGAAAATGACATCGCCGCTGTCCGGAGAGAGAAACCCGGCTATTATACGAAGTGTCGTCGTTTTACCGCAGCCCGAGGGTCCGAGTAAAGTGACGAATTCGCCGTCGTGTATCTCGAGACTCACATCTTTTAGTATAGGCTGGTCATCAAAGCTTATTGAAATGTTCTTAAGGTCAATTATTACTGCTTTGTTTTCCAATTATGCAGCCCCTTTCCAACCGATAGATATTGTTGGGAAGTACAAAAGTATGCACTCCCTAATTGGTATGAGATAAATATAATTTGAAAATCATAAAAAGTCAATGTTTTTATCGAAAAACGGCGGAATATATTTTCCCGACGATACCGCCGAAGCCGAAACGAGCAAAAATGTGTGCTTCGCCGCATTTTCGGGGCATAAAAAAAGTAAGCGGGGAAAACATCCTCGCTTACCTTTATTTCTTTAAATTATTCCTGTGCGGGAGCGCCTACCGGGCATGTATCTGCACAAGTACCGCAGTCAATGCACTTATCTGCATCTATTTCATACTTGCCGTCGCCTTCGCTGATAGCCTCAACCGGACACTCAGCAGCACAAGCGCCGCATGAAATGCAGTCATCCGAAATCTTATATGCCATTTTACATGACCTCCTTTATTATGTTTAAACACATTGTAACATATATTTTTTGAATTTCAATACCATATTTGATAATGTAAAAAATTTTTTATCACTCTTTGCTTTTTGCAAAAACGGCCTTGAGATTTGCACCCTTTAAAATGAATATTTCGCGGAAAAGCATAACCGAGAGAAAAGAAATAGTACCGCCCATAAGCACGTCGCTGAAGAAGTGAGCGCCGACAACTATTCTGCTTACGGCAACAATTCCCGTGAACAATATCGGGCATATCCAAAGGGCGGCTCTTTTGCCCTTACTCTTTATACCGAGAGAATCCGCGAGCATTATAAGCCCGTAGCTCATTCCCGCGGCGCAGGTGTGACCGCTCGGGAAAGACTTGCACGCGTCTGTCGTGCCGAAGAGCGTCATCATTTGCGCCTTGTCCATCTGACCGTTTCTCACATACCATCTTGTGAAATTCGCAAATCCGCCTATCGAAGCACCGCCGGCGGTATTCATAGCGCGGTAACGCATACGTCCGAACGGAATTTTAACTATCGCAACCACGGCATTTGCGAGTATTACGGTGCAAATCATTGCAAACGCAAAGTTTATAAGCTTTTTTATGGATTCATCGGAGAAATTCTTTACGGCAAGGGTTCCGAACAGCATAAAAAGCGCCGCCAAAAACAACGCAACCCCCGACAAAAAAGCCGAGCCCTTGTAGCTCTCCGCATTCAGGTGTTGTAAAAGATAGCCCACGGTCTCACTTAAAAATGCGTAATATGCCGCAGTACCCGCTATGACGCCTATAACTTCAACAATATCCTTTATCGGGCGTTTTTTCCAAAATCTGCGAACACCCCAAAAGAGTATCTGTATACTGAATGCAAGCATAAAATAAACAGGCGCGCTGCCGACGCTCTCAAATGTGGCACCGAACGGGTCGTTAGTGTAATACGAATGTGACGCCAAAGCATGCCGCGTCAGGATATCGCTCACCTGCAAATCGGTAAACGTAGCGGTTAAAAGAAGTCCGCCGAACAAAACTACAAACAGCAATATTGAAATCAGGGTTTTAGATTTTTTTGTCATTTCATGTACCCCTTTCGGATATTTTACATAAATTTTACCATAAATCAACATTCAAGGCAATTAAAATTTTTATCCTGCCGTATGGTTTGACAATGCATTTTGCGTATGCTAAACTCTTTCTAAAAAATTAACGGAGAGATAAATGAAAACACTTTACATATCGGATATGGACGGAACGCTCCTGAATGACGGCGAGAAAGTAAGCCGCCGCAGCGTCGAAATAATAAATGAGTTTATAAAAAACGGTATGCTGTTTACCGTTGCTACCGCAAGAAGCGCAATGTCTGCCGCAGAGCTTTTGAAGGATATTGACATATCCGTGCCGGCGGTGCTTATGAACGGTGTGTTTCTGTTTGATTTAAAGAACAAAAAAGCAGTCGCCTACCACGAAATACCGAAGGACGCCTTTTTTGCGATAACGGAAATATTTGTGCGAAGGAACAAATCGCCGTTTGTCTTTTTCTACGGCGACGACGGAAAATTCACAATAGAATACACTGATTTCAAATTGCCCATTCACCGCGATTTTTACGAAAAAAGGAAGGGTAAATTCTTCGGCGAATTTAAAAAAGTCTCCGAATACGAGATTTTAGACGATATGCACCCCGTTTTTATAAGTCTTTCCGACGGATATGACGAGCTGAAGCCCATCTATGACGCAGCGCAGAAAATAAACGGCGTTACCTGTTCTTTTTACGCCGACACATACACCCCATACTGGTTTCTCGAAATATACAGCAGTAAGGCGAGTAAGGCTAACGGCGCACAGGAGGTTATGGCTCTGGTCGGCGCGGACAAAATCGCGGCGTTCGGTGACAACAGAAACGATATACTTCTGTTTTCACTGGCGGACAGAAAATACGCCGTCAAAAATGCTGTCCCGGAGCTTCGGCAGATTGCCGATGAAGTCATAGGGGAAAACAATAATGACGGCGTAGCTGAATTTTTGAAAAAGGATTTTAAGGCATAATATGTTTTAAAATCGGTATTTTTTTGATAACGAACGACAGTACGGCGCATATAATATATGCTATAAACGGCATAAACACCGAATAATACACGGGATGCTCCGCAAAAACAGCCACTTTATCAAACGCAAACAAAACGAGCATATGCGTAACATATATTCCGAGGCTGAGCGACGACAGGGCTCTTATGAATTTTTCCGGAATAACCCTGAAAAGCCGCTCCCATTTGATATATTTCGCTGCCGTAAATACGGCGGCGGACATAGGCAGGCAGGCTATCGACGTATAGTCCATAAACAAAGTGTCGGTTTCCCCGCCTTTTTTGCTGACAATATATGTTCCGAAAAACATCAGGGCGGCTCCGAAAATACCCGACATATAAATAAGTATACGCGCCTTTTTGGTATAATCCTTGTTTTTTATAAGCCAGCCCATAAAGACAAATACCACATAGCCCGTTACTATAACCGGAGTCAGTCCACCGTATACGGGAATTACAAATCTGTTGACGAGCGGCAAAACCGAATTGAACACAAAGCCGAGAACGCACACATACTCTATGGTTTTGATGTTTTTCTTATCCGCGGCGAACGAAAACAGCGGCAGGCACATATATACGGCAAAAATGCAATAGAAAAACCAAAATACATAATTTGCCTCGTTATTGAATATCGCAAGGAAAAGCCCCTTTGCGCTCATGGGCGCGGTTGCCTGCTTTAACACAAACGGGCGTACCCAGTAAAGCAGCGACCAAAAAAGAAACGGTGCAAGTGTTCTTGCGGCACGTTTTTTAAAGAACGTCTTTGTATCGTATTTTTTGCGGTAATCAAGTAAATTTGCACCGGTTATCATAAAAAACACGGGCACGGCAAAATGAGCTACGGTCTGCAAAAACATATATATGAACCAAAGGCGTGTTTTTTGATAATAAAAAACTCCGCCGGAGCAATGCAGCACCACAACGGCAAAACAAGACAGAATATTGAGAATATCGATATAATAAAGCCTTTTTGGGCTGTTTGTTCCATCGGCAGGCAATTTACCGCTCCCCATTTTATCAACTCCTTTTAATGTTTATATCATAAGTTACTTTGACCGTTTTGTCAATTACGCGCGCATAAAAAGGGTTTGACAACAACGCCGCTAAATGGTATTATAAACAGCGGAAATTAAAAATCTATACTTTATCGCTTCTCGGTAATACGAGGCTTTGATTTTTAATATCATATATTATATCGTGCGGCAAATCGGCAGATACTGTGTCCGATAATGCGCCCACGCCGAAAACGGTAAAATCGCAGAAATGCGTTTTTATATTTGCGGAACAAGCCGAAAGTAAGCTCCGCCTCGGATGTCCTCGCCGTGTAAAATTCAGAGGACAAAACTTAATATGCGGGTATGGCGGAATTGGCAGACGCGCAAGATTCAGGTTCTTGTGGAGGCAACTCTGTACAGGTTCAAGTCCTGCTACCCGCACCACGACGCCGTTTTTGAAAGCGGCAACAAAAAACGCTGAAAAGCCTTGTGTATCAAGGGTTTTCGGCGTTTTTTAATTATCAAAATGTCACCAATTTTTGCGCTAATTTGTACTATTTGCGGCCATTTAAAAGAAAAAATGCAAGTCAAATGCAAGTCAAAACTTGCGATGTGCTGAGAGTTTTTAATCGCTCTCTTTGCACTTTTTCTCTTTTGCCAATCTGCGAACACTTATAATTACATCGGCTAATATAATCAAGCCGTTTGCACCGAGTGCAATTCTCGAAAATATATTAAGCCCGGTATATATCGAAATTATAAGCAATGCGCAAAGAGTAATCAGCCAAAAGTTTTTATTGAACACTTGTAAAACTCCTTTCTATGTGTTATATTATATATACTCCCACAAGGGGGAGGGGCAAAAGCCCCTCTATGTAGCCTACCACCATTTGATTGCCGTTATCAAAGTAGCGATTGCAACGATTGCTTCGATAACAAGATATGCAATTTCAAAGGCGGTAGGCTTTTGATTTTGCTTTTTCATTTTTATCACCTCCTTAACTGTGATTATATTATAGCATAGACGTACGATTATGTCAAGGGCTTTTTATTATTTTTTGTAATTAAAACCCCACCGCGGCAAATGCCTTCGGTGGGGTCTGTTATTTAATGATTTAATTTTCACGCATTTATAAGAGCGTTTATTTTTTCTTGGCTTTTTTTAAAATCGTCTTCCGGATAATGTGAAAAAAACGTGTCATATCCGCATGCGTCACATATAGCGTTGATTATTTCATCTTCATCGTTTATATCTGTATCATCGGGGATTTCGTATATCCTGCCTTCTATTGCGTTTTCCTTCTTATCCCTGTAATCAAGACGATCCCAATTACTTAGAGCCTCATCGCACGCACAAATGGCTTTTTTGTAATCCGGGCCCATATACGAGCTCTCCTCGTCTCCCATTTCGTACCCTTTAGAATTGAGATTTAAGGTTATTTCCGCAACTTCATAATATTTCATTTTGTTAACTCCTTTTCTTTTTTTATTTGATTTTCATATTCTCGCATTGCATATTCTTCCTCATCTTCAAGGCATTCTTGGTATTTTTCCGGGCCTTGTTTCCATATAGATGTAGCTTTCCAGTCTGGCATTTCGTCAACCGTTCTTGGGCTTAGATTGAAATAATTTTTTAATTCATATCTAATCTTTTCTTGCGTGATTTTTTCTGCATTTACAATATATTCTGCATACGACTCTTCTATATATCTTTTAAGAGTCGCAACGTGTTTTTTAATCCGCTTTTTTGTTTCAATTTCCGGGTCTTCGTATGTGTGAAAGCCTCCGTGTTTCACTTCATATGACCAATGATTCACTATTACGTTATTTTCATTGTAGATGTAAATATAAATATAACGGGCTAAAGAATTTTCAACAATTTCTTTGATTGCTTTCTCGTCTATAATTGGGTAGTGGCAGTCCAGCCGGTTTGTTTTTGTTTTTTCGTCATAATAGTATGTCATTCTTTTTAACTCCTTTTCTTTATTTTTTGCTATTATTTGCCGCAATATCTGCTCGGATAAGCTGCTTGATATAACCAGCTTTATTTGGAACACTGTCGAGCTTTTGGATTATATCTTGTTCCGTCCTCGTTATACAATCCATCTTGTATTGTCGGCGGTACTTCTCCGCGTACCGTTCTTGCGGTGTCATTTTTCGTTTGTCCATTTAATATCACCTTTCTTTATTTTTTTAAAGCAAACTCAAGCGTTGTACTCAAGCCCTGCATCGTGAATTTTGTTTAATATAGTTTCTTTTTTCATTCCTTTGCGAACGCCTTTAACATTGTTTTCTTTTGCAAACTTGAGCAACGCTTCGTAAGCTTCGCAGCCTTCTTTGAAGTGTTTTTCAATTTCTTCTTGTCTTTCGGCAAATGCCTTTTGTTCGGCGGCGTATTCTTCCTCAGTCATTGTGCAAGATTTCGGAACCCAAAAATCAAAAGTGTTTTCACGTTCGCCGTCCTGAGTTGTGAAGCCGCCCTCGACTTTGTATGCTTTTTCAGTTTCGCCGATAACGTAAACAGCGCGTTCGTTCAGCATATAGCTTCTAATAATCGAACACCAATTTTTATTAAAAAACCATTCTTTGATATAAACTTTCATTTTTCTTTGTCCTTCTGTTTTGGATTTGTTATCTTCCTTAACTGTGACTATATTATAACATAGACGTACGATTATGTCAATATTTTTTTCAAAATTTTTTTGTAAAATAAAGGTTTTTTAAACAAACACGCCGACAAATAAATGTCGGCGTGTTCTCCGCTCAGCCTACACATGGCAGGTAAGCAATGTTTAATTTAAATAGTACCCGGTTTGCTTTTTGAAATCGTCCCACGGACATCGCTTATGTTCGATGCAACCGATACGGCGAGTTCGCTGATTAAATCTGAACAATTAAGGCGTCCGCCGTTTGTGTCCTGAAAGATTGCATGCGTTTGGTAATATCCAGACCGTGCTACTGTGGGCGCGTTAACGCCATTCAAAACAGAAACGGCATTTCCTGTTGTTTGCCCGATTACGGCACTCTTGTGGGCGCTTCCACCGGTGTATCCGTAGTACTCGCCGCCGTTAATTTTGAGCAAACTTGCCGTTGCCGGCTGAAAACAGTACGAATCGCCAGATGCATTCGCCACGCTGGCGCGGCAGTTTGTGAAATTACCAGTTTGAGATATAAAGCTTCCGCTGTAAGCTGTTATCCAAAAACGGCAATCCTCAGCAGATACAGAGCCGATGTTTGAATCGAACATTTTTATGTTTGTATTTGTCGCACTTTGCGTTGCAATTACATTTGCGCCGATAACGTGCACATCTGAGCCGGCAAAAACAACATTTGATGTGCCGGCTGTTATCGGCAGCGATATTTGTGTACAGTTCGAGAAATCAAAAGTTATACGCCTCTTTACGCTTTCATCAAATCCAAAATTAAACCATTTATACGGATTGGCCGCCGTGCCTGCGCCTGCGCACGCAGCAGTCGCGCCAAATGTTCCATATATCTTTATTGTTTTCGAACTATAATCCAGATCGTCGCTCAACCACTCTTGCGCAAGTTCCGACAGCTTTACGTTGTCATCAGCTCCGTTGCATTTATATTCGCATTCGTCAGCTGCATTTAATTTGGCAACGGCATTTTGCAAAGCGGTTATTTCATCTGCCACACTTAATATTCCCGTACCGTCGATTGACTTGTAGCATTTAACTTCAACCTCTGTACCGGCCGTAAGCGGCAAGCCGCTAAACATTATTACACTGTTTTCAAGCGTGTAGTCAACGCCTTCGGTGTCAAGAACGCCATTTGTATATACTTCAACGAATGTTGTTTCGGCGTCATATTGGGGAATATCAAACGAAACTGTGTTTGTTTCAGCTTCAATCGTCGTGCGCCAATTATAGCGTTTAAAGAGCGTTACGCTTGACAACGTGTTTTTTGTTTCTTCAAACCATTCGTTAAATGCTCCGTCAAGACTTTTGAAGAACGAGTTGTCACCGGAAGTTGAATACACCCAGCCGCACAGCTGTGCATCACTTCGGGTATCTTTAACAGAAAGACTTGTTGCATTTGTGCCGACGTATATATCGGCAAGAACAAGGTCATAAACATCATCATTCCTTGTTATTGCAGGCTTTTTCGGACTACTCACCGCTTCGCCTTGCAAATACATAAGCTTAATATCTCGATCAGAAAGTACGTTGCTGTACCTTAATATAACACGGTCATACCGTGCGCCGCCTGTCGGAACGGTTACGGCTGGGAAAACATAATTGTTATCGTTATGATACCAACAGCCGTTTATCCACGCTCTGCCTATTCCTACGGTTACGGTCAAGCCATTAACCGTAACTTTCAGATCATCATTTGTTGAACGTAAAACGCCGTTGCTTATAATCGTTGCTAAATTATCGCTATAGTCACGCGCCGAATATGTACGGTCATATAGTCCGTCTGCCGTTTCCAAGGCATCGAAAAATCCAAAATGTTCTGCCATTTTTAATTTCCCCCTTTAAAATCCAAATTCTGCGGAAATCGCATAACCGTTTTCGTCTTGCACTTCGGTTATTTTTAAAATTCTTGCATTATGTAATTGCTTTAGGTGCGTATCTTCAATAGTTACAAGATCGCCGATATTGTAATCCGTCAAATACTTCAGCTTTGAATTTGTCAAATCTACTTCGCAAGAAAAGCCCTCGACAACTTTGTTTTCTGTTATCTTTGCCCTGCCCTCTTGAATTAACAAGGCTTCATATTCGCTGTCGGGCAAAACGGTTTCATCCTCTGTTGTTTCGTCTTTGACCGTCTTTGAAATGCTTGAGCTGTCAACAAATAATTCGCGGCGGTCAAAGCCTGTTACATTGTCATTCGTTCTGGCAACAAAGCGGTCTGCACCCTCGCCCTCACCGCCTATAATTGCGGTTGTCCTCAGTTCGCTGTTATCTTTTGAAAAACTACTTGATGTTAAATTATCAAACTGATTGCCGAATATTAAAGGCTTGTTTCCTGCGCGGTTGTTTACGAAACGCTCTGCGCCTTGATACATTACATACAGGAAATCAAGAGTTAAAGGGTCAAGCCACACATACGCGCCTATTTTGTATTCTTGAAGCAAACTATCGGTGAATGTAAGCAAGTTTGTATATGTAACTTGCTTGTCGGCGGCGTTGCCGTTTTCATCAACAATTGTTTGCGGCAAATTGTTAATTGCGCCCCTTGCGAATTTCGAGAAATTTCGGGCAGCATTTGAGCTATTAACGCAATTATTATTTATAACAGTCCAAACGGCATTTGCAACGTTCCCTCTTAATGTTGTAGGTGTTATGCTATATGTTTTAATGAATTTGTAAATAATTCTGCGGTCAAGTATGATTTTTGCGAAACTGCCGCTTGCAACAATCATTGTGCCGTCTTGTTCGTTGTCGGTAATTTTAATTTTAGAAATTATGCCACAATTCACATCATTTGGGCGAGTGACAAGATTTTCAACGCTCAACAGCTCAATGTTTTTTTCTGTTGCTTCAACATATATCTCAAACGTCCCAACGCCGTAATAAACCGTTTCCCATATTACAGATTTTGCGGTGTCAATAATGCCTATCAATTTTCGGCTTGTTCCATTTCTTACTTCTACATAATCAATCATTTAAACATACCTCTGCTTATAGATGAGATTAAAATAAACGCTTGTTAAATTGTTATCATCGCTTGAAATTGTAAAAGTGTTGTTTCCAATTTCAAGTTGTAAAAATGTACTGCCGATTTTGATTTTATCCAAAATTGAAACGCCGTTTAATGTTATATCTTTTTGGCCCTTGTTTGTGTTAATCCGGATAACATCGCCCGATTTCATTTCTACATTGTCAACTCCGATAAATTCATCGGTGCTTGCATATATAGCAGGATTTTTAACTTTTGCAAGAGCGGTTATCTCGATAATCATTCCTACATCGCTATCACCTGTATTGTTGAACGTTCGGGTGCGTATAGTATCATAAACACCCAAAGGGCGAGGGCTTCCAAGCGCGAAATAAAGCATTTTGCCTTTCCCTTTTGCGAAGTAGTGCATATCTTTAATCGCGCTTATTTCATTAACTATGTTTTCGGCATCTTCCCAATACGCTTGACCGCAGAAAAATGTTATCTGCATAGCAATGCCTTGTTGCCATCGTGCCATTACGATTTTTTCACACAGTCCCACGATTTCAAGCGTTTTGTTGTTTCTTTTCCACTTGATAGTGTGATTATGCTTTGACTTGACATACTGCAAGATATACCGTTTTGCTTCTTCAACATCTATATTCTCATTGATAGTTAGAGTAAAAACAAGCGGTCTAACATCAGTTACAACGTTGTTAACCGTTTCGCCGTCCGCTCCGCTTATCTTTGAGCTTGAAATTGAATTGTTAATCTCTGTTTGACCTTCTATATCGTCAAGCGTGAAATATTTGTTATCAAATAATTCAAGCTCTGTGCCTAAGGGTGAAATTATAGTAAATTCGCCTGTCATATTTTACACCCCTTTCAAAGCTAATTTAACAGCACTAACGGTTGCTTTTTCCGACTTCCACAATTCATAACGGCTATGAGCCTGTGAATAGTTGTTAGTTTGATTTATAACAACGTTTTCGCCTTGCTTTTGCTGTGCTAAAAACTCTTTTGCAACTTCTCTGATCCATTTTCTGTTTCGTTCAAGCGGTATTACAGCTTCTGCGCCGTCCTCACCTATCATTGCGGTTGTAGCCCTTTTCACAACACCGCCCTTTGCAAGTCGCGGAAGTGACACAGTTTGAATTGGCGAAATGCTAACGCCCGGCAATTGATTTATTTTTCCAACCATTTTGTTAACAGCATTGGGGATAAAGTTAATTCCTTTTTCGACCGTTGCAATAACTGAGTTTATCGCTTTCTTAAACGCTCCGCCTATTGCTTCACCTATTTTTGTACCTACGCTTGAAAACTTTTCTTTGATTTTATTCCATATGCCGCCGAAGAAGTCAGCTATGCCCGAAAAGACACTCTTTATGCCGGCAACTGCGGCTTGGAATTTGTCTTTAAACCAACTGCCCACAATTTCAAAAGGTTTTTTAATTTCATCCCATACGCCCGAGAAGAAAGAGCCTACAGCATTAAATACGGTTTTAATAGCTTCCCAAGCCACAGAAAATACATTTTTGAAAAACTCAACAACAGGTTCAAATTTAACCTTTATTTGTTCCCAAACATAGCCAAAAAACGCCGCCGCGACTTGAAATATTGTTCTTATCGTCTCCCAAGCCAATCCGAATATTTGTTTAAAGAAATCTACAACAGGAGCAAAAACGGCTTTTATTTTTTCCCAAATTCCCGAAAAAAATTCTGTAATACTGCTCCACACATTTTTTATAAAATCAGCGGCTTTTGAAAACGCTTCTTTTATTGCTTCGCCTGCCTTTTGTCCTGCTTCCTTGATTTTGTCCCAATGCTTAACACAGAGAACAATTATTGCAATGAGGGCGGCGATTGCCGCAACGATCGCCATTATAATCCAAGTCGTAGGATTTGCCGCCATTATAGCGGACTGAATAGCAAGAACAGTATTAAGTACACCGAGCGCAACGGCTACTGTTCCTATAACTCCTGCAAAAGCTCCGATAACATCTTTGTTGTCAATAATCCATTGACAGCCGTCAACAACTTTCGGTAAAACGTCATTGATGAAATTATCAAAACCATCGCTTACTTTATCAGCGAATGCGGAAAAATCAACGGTATCTGTTAATTCAAGAATTTTATCAAGAATTTTCCCGAATCCGTCTTTAACCGCTGTTTGTATAGGCTCTATCTTGTCACCCAATGAAGCTTGAGACAATGTTAAATCGGCTGTTGCTTTGTTCGCTTCAATAATACCGCCTGCGGTATCTCGGTATGTATCGGCGGCATCGCCATATAACGCCGTTAGCGTGTCGGTTACTAATGTTTGCCGCTCTTGCTCAGATGTACATTGTGACAATGCAACATTGAACGCGTCTTCGGCGGTTGTGACATCATCGCTCATATATTTTGAAAACATTTGTGCCGCTTCACTGCTCCAGTTGAGCGCGTCAGCCATAACGCCTGTAACTTTTCCGACTTTTGCCGTCTCGCCGGCGGCTTCTGCCAAGCCCTCAACGGGTAGCGCGTCTTGATATGTGCCCCATATGCCTGTTGTTATCTTAGTCCACATATTCAAGTCTTGCTGATTCTTTGACATTCTCGAAATGTTGTTAGCAGCTTCAACCGCTCTGTCATCTTCACCGAAAATGCCGTAAAGCTCTTTCCAAGTGTCCGTTGCCTGTTCGTTCGAAAATCCTACCTCATTGTAAGCCGTTTTAAGCGTGTTTAAATCTTGCCTAAATTCTCTTGTTTCATCGGCAATCCCTATAATGCTTGATATTGCATTTTTTGCGGCGCTAACAATCTTGCTTAACCCATTGCCTATAAAATCCGCAATAGCACCTTTTGCAATTGTGAAACCGTCTCCGCTATCTTTCGCGGCTTTCGCTGTGTCATCAAGTGCAATTTCGCTTTCGTTCAATTTGCGTTTGTTGTTGTTGAGATCAGAATTTAAGGCGTTAATTTCCTTTGTTAAGTCTTTAGCCGCCTGTGAGTTTTTTCCCTGCTCAAGTACAACATCTTGATACTTCGCTTTGAGCATGCTGAGCTTGTCTTGCTGACTTGATATTTCATTTTTCAGTTTTTGAGTGACGGAAATATTTTCATTCGCACTTGCTTTCATATCATCAAGTGCAGAATTATATTTTTTAATTTCAGACTGAGTTTGTGCGAGTGCCGCTTTTTCGTTGTTAATTTGTGTTCTTAACTTAACAGCCGCCGCACTCGTAGGGTCTAAGCCGTCCGCAATAAGGCGATCATATTCGCTTTGTAAGGCGTTAACCTTTTTTTGCTGAGTGCTTGCAACATCGTTTAAATTCTTAATCTTAGCCGTCAAGCCGTCCTGCGATTTAGTCCAATCGCCCATTCCGGCCGCCGCCGCTTTAAATTCGCTGTTGCTCTCTCTAATTAGTCTATTGGCCTGTGCAAGTCCTGCCTTTAGATTAGATACATCAATTTGAAAACTTGCACCGAGTGTTTCGCTCATATACGTTCACCACCTTTTGATTACCACCAACCGCCTGTAGCCGTCTGCGAATTAACTTTAATTCGTTCAACCTTTTTCTTATGCTCGTTATTTGTGAAGTTTTGAGCATTCACGCTTTCGCCGTTATCGTCTTTTTCAATAAAGTAATTGATAAGCATAATTACATCTTCCGCGTTTTGCTCAAAGACAAAAAACGGTGTTGTGTTAAACGCCCTGCTAACTTCGGCGGTGAAATCCATCAGTTCATATTCTAAAGAATGAGGGCAAGGGGAAGCCGCCCCCTCGCCCTTTATCTGTTTTTTGCTTTACCGCCTTTAATTGAATTGCCGATGTTTGCAATCTGCTCAAAGGTGCTGAATATATCTACCACATCAGCGTTTTCAAGGTCTTCATCGGTTATGCCGCTGAAAACATTTTTAAGTAAATCGGCTATTTGTTCGATTTTATCCGCTGTATCATCGCCGTTTAATTTTGCGCTTCCTTGAATTTCTGCGGCTTTAATAAAAAGCTTCCAACGGATATGATCTGTTGCGTATGTTTTAACATGTTCGTCGTTTTCGCCATAAATCGGCAATTCAAATTTAGCCATAATTTTTTATCCTTTACTTTTATTCGCCGCTGTAAAAACGGTATCCACTGTCTGCGGTGTCTTGAAAAATTCCTCTTCGGTCATAATTCCCTTAGATTTCTTAATGCGTACGCCCTTTGACTTGCCACCTGTTCCGTCTGCGCCGCCGTGAGTAAAGGTAGCCTGCGGATATATCGCGGCGAATGTAGTTGTAACATTTGTTACATCTGTGCCGTCATCTATCGTCTGATGTTCAACGTTTCCGACTTTGAAAGTACCTTTAAGCTTCCAACAGAAATTTTCTTCCTCGCTATCGCCCTCTTCATCAAAAATATAACCTACTGCAAAGGTTTTGTTTGATATAGGGCTGTCGGAATAAATTCCTGTAGTCGGATCATAATATTTGCCCTCAATATCTGCCATAACTTCGTCAGACGGTACAGCGTGTGTAAACTCTGTTTCGTCTGCGCCCTCTGATTTTCTCGTGTTGTGTGCTACATTATCGTAATAGCTTGTTGCCGTTGAATATTCAACATTCTTGCTTATAGTCTGAACGGGCGCGAACGGCTTAACTTCGCCAAAAGTCATACCCTCGGCTGTATCGGTCTTTACCTCTGCATAAACAAGTTTTCTGCAACCTCTGTATTCCTGTGCCATAGTCTAACCACCTTTTTTAATTTTGATATTCAAGATATTTAAAGTCCATAGCCCACCCCGTGTGTGTCGGTTCATCGCTAAAGACGTCCTGTCCTTTGCCTTGCGGAATAAATCCCGCTTTCTTTAATGCGTTAATAATTTCAATCGGCGTTTCATTTACAATTTGCGGGTTGTTTGAATAAAGAATAACGCTGAAATTCCATTCGATAGAATTAACATTGTTTTCATAATGCGAACCGTCCGTTGTATAATCAGTGAAAAATGTTATAAAGGTGTCGGGATAAGCTTTGTCAGCGTTTAAAGAGCCTTGCAAATAGACAGGATAACCGAATTTATTTAATTCACTTATCAACAACCTTTTCATTTTTGCAACCTCTCTAAAATCTTTTTAAATGCTTGCTCCTGCGCCTTTTTAACAGGCTGTTTTGCTTTTTCCTTTGCTTTGCCTATAAATCCCCTCGGCGCAATTCTCGGTGTTCCGTAGTTAATAAAAACTGCCTTGTAACCGTCATCGAGTTTTTTCGGATTATAGCTGCCTTTTTTATATCCTACTTCTGCCGTGCATACATTACCTTCCCATTTAACGGACGACGACATTCGATTTATCAATCCGCTGTCAACTGCTTTAGGGCTTGCGCCCTGCATTTGCTTTTTTAATTCAGCTTGAACAATCTGCGCCGACTGCTTCATTGTACTATCGACAGCCTTGTTAATCGTACCGCCTGCCGCTTCAATGTCTTTCAACATTTCCTCGAAACCGTCAAGCTTTAAAGTGATCCCCGATTTTGCCAAATCAAACACCGCCTTTTATTCTGCGAATTTTGAATTTCAAAAACATATTTCGCATTTCGATGTTCTCCGGCTCGCCCAAGATTTCATAAATCGCACCAGTTTGCAAAAGGACTACTCGGGTATCGCTTTTAATATCCGGGCGATACCGGCATACGATTTGCGCTGTTTCTTCAATCGACAAAATCCCATTGTCGGTTTTTTCTGTTCCGCCGTATGTTTTGAAATTCGCCATAACAATGCCGTCAACATCCTTGTATGACTTTTGACTAACGCCGTATGACTTTTGACTAACGCCGTATGACTTCGTTTTAACCGGCTGCTGCAATTGAATTGCAGTCGTCATTTGGGCGGCTTCCGACGGTCTATACATCTTTGTCGCCTCTTCTCAACTTGAGTTGAACCAGCCTTTGGTTGTAATATTCGCTGTGCTTGACGTTTCCGCTCGCAAAATTCCAGATGTCATTAACGCCGCATGCGATACAACCGACAGCCGCCGCGCTTTTTGCAACATTTTCCTTAACGTCGGCATGAATCATTTCATCAAGCACTTCTTCTATGTATAATTTAAGCTGCTCGTCGTTATAATTTGGCGTTGCGTCGCCGTATAAAGCATATTTCACTTTTGCCAGCCTTTCGGCTTCTGTCAGTTGTACCATATGTCACCTCTTAATCGCCTATCGGCTTTGCGGCGGTGCTGGCAACAACAAATCCGCCGTTAACAACTACATCGCCGCCGAGTTCAACATCACCGCGAATCGCAAGCAAGCCTTTGTCGAATGCAAAGTCTTCGGATACGTTTATTTCGTAATTTGAGAAAAGAGCCAATTCAAAGCAGTGTGGCTGTCCGTATATAAGCGTGCCTGATGCAAGATTGCTGTCAATGCAATACGGAACGGATAAGCCGCCGTCCTTGATTATGCCTGTATTCGGATTTGACGCATCGGGCGTTATTTCATAAACAGTCTTCTTGTCCGACCCGCGAACATCGCCGAGAGTTACAAGGTCAGCCTTGTTGATAAAGAGTGTAGCCGCTCCGACGATGCTTTCATCGCCGCCGTAATTGAACGCGATTTTACGCAGCGCAGTTTCATTAAGTGTAACCGAGTAAATCTTTGTATTTATTGTTGAAGCAACGATTTTGTCGGTAACAATCTTGGCTGCTCTTTTTCTAAGAGCGACAAGAGCACTATCGTTTACTTTCTGCTGATAATTAAGCGGTGTCTGTTTTCTTGCCTGTTTTGATATGTAGGAAAGTACCGCTTCGGTCTGCGGTTTGATCTCAACGAAAGCAAAGGTCGGTTCGCTTGCGTTATAGGCCGCGCCCTCTGTCTGTGTTGCAGCGGCGGAGTCGGCGGTTTGATATGCGACCTTATAAGCACCCATGCCCGACGCATCGGTGATTTTAACAAAATCAACAATGCTTGAAACTTTCGCGCCGATTTCGTCATTTATGCCGCTTACACCGGTAGGCGTTGCAAGTTTTCCACTCGAAATAAGAACAGCGCGAGCATCGGTGTTTTCAATTGTCATTTTGCCCGTGTCAGCAAAAGCCTTTGCGCGTTCTTCTATTTTTTCTTTCTCCGTCTTTCCGCTTTTCTGACTTCTAAGGTCAAGTGTTGACAGGACGTCAAGCTTTCGCTTACCGTCATCACCGGGTGCGCCATCATCACCGGTTGCGGGCTCGTCAACCTGTGCGAGCATTTCTTCAACTTCGTTGATTTCTTCGCCAAGAGCTTTAAGAGTTTCGCCGATAGCGGCGCGCTCTTCTTTGTTCTCGCTCTCAATCATTGATTTGTTAAGAGCGTCTCGCTGCTCTTTTTTTGCGTTTAAAAGCTTTAAGAGTTTTTCTTTCATGTTCATTACCTCACTTTTTGTACATTGTAATTAAAGTTTTTGCCTTGTAATCAGGCTTCGTTTTTTTTGCGTTATCCAACGCGATACGAGCCCTATCCAGTGCTCGGCGGTCACTATCCAGCGACCGGCTATCTATGTTAGTTCCCCCATATGCCGGGAAGTTAACAGCTGAAACTTCGATAACTTTATCGACCTTCAATATTTCACGAACATTTACTCCGTCGCGCTCACTCCATCTCTGATTATCTTCCGAAACGTAAAAGCAAAAGCTCATTCCGTCCATATCGCCGCGACTTATGGCCGAGTAGAGAGCACGGGCCTGTTCGTTGTTTTCCGTGTCAAGATCTGCCTTTATATTCACATCGCCGTTATCGTCTACGAAAAGCTGCATTGTGTTAGGTTTATCACTCTTATTATTTCGCCGGCTTCGGGCAAGAGCAATGCCGTTGAAATCGTGATTTACCAAGAAGCGCACGTCGTCAAAGTTTGTTTCGTCAAACGCGCCTTTTCGAATGACCTCGATAAATTCTCCAAAAAAATCTTGTATACGTGTTTCTTGCTCACAGACAGCCGCGACGCCCTCGACGATATGTCCTGTGTTGCCGTCATCAGCTCCCGCCACTCTGAATTCGGCGGTAAAGCCGCGCTGCAAAAAATAATCGTTTCTTTTTTTACTCATCGTTTTTTTCCTCGCTTTCGCCTGTACCTGTCGCGTCTACTTCGTTATAGCCTCTCGGCATTACGTCGCCGCCCTCAATGGGTGCATATCCAAGCAACTCTCGGGCTTCGTTTTTTGTGAATATGCCGGCAGGCAGCCCTAATTGTAATGCTGTCAATTTATTTTCCATCGACATAAACGATATGTCATTAGGATATAGGATTATTTCGTTACCGAATGCTGCCTCGCGTTCAGTAAAAAGCACTCGCGACATAGCTTGTCCCAAGCCTTTTATATCCGCTTCGAGTGCGTGCTCGTAATAAGCTTCTTTTTGTGCCTTTGTATAATCGCCGTTAAGTATCGGGAGACTGCACCCGTTAGCGCGCAGAATCGTGTCATAAAAAAATTTGAGCGTGTCGGCATCAACAAGCTTTACATCTCGCGGAATTTTCACAAATTCGCTTGATTGATCCATGACAAGTAGTCCGCTCTTATTTGCTATAATATCAGACTCAAATTTTTCGCGTTCCTGCTTAAGCGCATCCGTTTCAGCATATGTATTTATCTTTATAGCTGCATTCACTTGGCAAGAACATTTAACCGCTTTGGCGATACTCTGCGTCAATTGGTCGTATCGTTGAAGCATTGTTAAAAGTCCGGAGTTGTCATCGCCGCCGAACATTCCGCCGCCGAAATAATCATTAACTCCGTAATCTTTTCTCCAATGTATAACGCTATCTGCGGGAAGCGTTATTTCATAACCGTTTGCGAATCTCAAATTTAAATACAAAACGCCTGCTGCGTCGGTCATATATTGCGCTTCAGACGGCTTCAGTGGATAAATCCCCGTGTAATATTTTTCGCCGCCTTTTGTCTTATAAGATGTCGGATAAATAAACGTGTTTTTTGTGAGCTCAAGCAAAATTGTTATTTTTTCCAAAAAGTCAGCCATGGTCATGTACTCATTCGGCCTTTTCAGGACCTTTGCGATGCTGCTATCGCTCACTACCGACTGTTCACCGTTAGTTGTCCGAATATGTCGCGGGTCGAGTTTTTTGAACTCATTCGCTTTACAGCGGATTGATTGAACTATTATGTCCGAAGCGTAAACGCTTTCACCGAAAGAAGAGTAAAACGGTGCATTTCCGGTCATCGTCGGCGCATATGTCAGCCCGCTTTGTTTTTTCTTTTTCGATTTGAACAAATTAAATAATCCCGTGTGAATCACCCCTATTTTATTGCGTTTTGAAATTCCGAATTAAACTTTAAAAGCGTTGCATATAAAATTATAAAAACAACCGCTCCGTCAATTCGTTTACTCGCCTGTGATTTCTTACAACTGTAATTTTCGTGCCGGTCGATATAGCAGCAAGCATTACCCAAACACCAAGCGTCGACGGGATTGTTTCCGTAATTTATAACGTGATTTTCAAAATCGCGCTCAACCCATTTCATCGGCGTTGACATTACTTTTTGATTTATGGGTTCACGCATAGTCGGGCTTAAATCGTCGATGCTCTTTTCAAATTCACGAGCGTATGCTTTGTCGTATCCGCATTTTAAAATGCGTATGTTATAAAGGTCTTTAAGCTCCGAAATGTAACGTGTTACGTCCGTTAAATCGATGATACTTCCTTTGCTTATCGTTATATATCCTGCTTGCGCCCATTCTTCATAACGAGCACCCGCGCTCTTGTCTGAGCTGTCGGTCAATTTGCTTTCCGGAATCCAATAATGCGAAAAAACATATTTTGTGTTATCGTTTGGACGCATAAATAAAAGCTTTAAATTTGTAAGGTCTGTTGTCTGCGAACAGTCAAGCGCACCCAAGCAAAAACAGCCGCGAAAATTTTCAAGGCTTTTTTTGTCTTGCAAATACATAAAGTCTTCAGAGCGAAGCCACGCCTGCGCACTGTTTTGTTTGATGTTGAAATCTTTACAAAGCAGATGTAATCGTGCTTCTTTATCAGTCCGAGCAAGGTCCACGTCGCGGCGGAGTTTTGACATTTTTTTAACGCCGTATCGCAAAGACGGATTCGACTTTTCATAGCTGCTCTCGTCTTGCCAAATTTCTTGTTCGCTATCTTGTTCATAAAGAAATGCCAAAAAGTGTATATCTTCTTTTTCGCCCTCGATAACTGCTTTTGCGTGCGCGATTTTTTTATCCAAAAAGCAACCGTCACGGCTGAAGCCTTGCGTTGTGCAAGTTATAAATAACGGATCATCTTTTGTTGACATGCCGCGCCAACAAGCCTCGGCTATTTCGCTGTTACCGTTCTCTTCGTCTATGTCGTGAGCTTCGTCAAGGTACGTTTTTGTATAATTGCCGCCGTCCTTGTTTTGTGTTTTGCTCGACATGCGCGAAATAATGATGTTCTTTCTGTCGTTTCGAATTTCAACTAAATTTCGGCTTGTTATAGCCTTTTTCGGGTCCAGCCGGTCACGCATTCCGGCGATTTCTCGCCATATATATTTTGCTTGCCTGTCATCATTTGATGCGCAGCAAATCTCCGAACCTCCGGTGCCAATAAACAAATCGGTATTCCCGTCGCCGGCTAACATTGTGCTTTTGCCGTTTTTCCGTGCGATTTCAAGGAGCACTTCAACAAAACGGCGTAGTTTGGTATCGCTCATTTTGAAAGAGTAAACCGTTTCCCAAAATGCAAGCTGCCACGGCATAAGCTCAAGAGGCTTTCCGAAATACGGATGTTTGCTTTGCAAACATAACGTTTGCATAAATTTAATTCTTTTATGTGCTTCGTCCGTATCGTAAATATAAGCCGGGTTTTGCAAATCTTCGATAAGATTTTCAATTTCTTTTTTTATCCAATAGCCGGCAATAACGTGTCTGCCTTGTATTAGGTAATTGTATTCTTCAAGATAAGTCATTCGAATTCTGCCAATCTTGATAACAGATCATCAGCCGCTGATGTCTCGTTTTGCCGCAGCTGCCACAAAATCATTTTTAAATCCGCCTGATATATCTGTTTTGTCTGCCTGTAAGCCTTATACATCGCCGCGTTTGTTTTCGTCTTTGGATTGTCGCGGAATTTACGCAGCATTTCTTCTTCGTAGACTATATCTTTCAGTGCAGGTGTCAATACAGCTTGTATGTCATCGGGCAAGGCCGAAATGTAACTTTTCAATTCTTCAAAACGAGTCATTTTCCGGCCCCCAGTTATAATCGTCTTTAATGTTGTTTATAGAGTTTTCAAAAGGTCCTATTTTTTCAAAAGTTTCGCCAAAAACTTCCCGATTTCCAAAAAATTGCCCCGCGCGAAAAGTAGGAGGGGCGCACAGTATGGAAGACACCCAATTTCCGGCGTAACCGGGGAGATATCTCCGGGAGGAAACGCGGTATTATTTGCCGCCGCGTTATCGGCACAAAAGAAAAGGAGATTGTTATTTATCAAAAAAAGCATTACGCTTCTTGATAATCAGAAAACCATTTATCAATATAACTCTGCCACTCCGCACGCTGTGTTTGCGTTCTTGTTTTGTCAGAAGCCAAACGCTTCAAACACGTCTCTTTGTCAGTGTCAATGAATATAGGCTCCGCGCCTAAATCTTTAATGCGATTGTTGCGCGGAGTCTTGGCCGCGCCGCCGTCGATTATGTACGCGCGTTCCCAATTGCCGAAGCGGTTCTTAATCATATCTAAAATTGTGCGCTGCACTTCGAATACATTTTGTTTTAACGCGGTCGGCTTGTCGTATCGCTCGCCGCCCGTCAAGCACTGCCATATGCTGTCTATATCACAAACAATATCGCTGTTGCCTTTAATGTTGTTCACGAAGGTTGTTTTCCCTGAACACGGAGCACCGTAAACGTAATACACCTTGCGCCCCGAGCCATACCCGAAGCGTTTGTGTATTTCATTATGTGCTTTATGTGAGACAAGCATTATGTTTTCGGGATTTAACGAAATGGAATAATCGTTAACATTGTCAAGCGTTAACGGTATTTTATGATGCGCGATTATGTCATATCCGTTAATCAGCGACACGCCGCTGTATTCACAATGCACAATGCCGTATTCGTCCTCACGCTCTTCTATGATTTTTGCGCGCGTTGCTTTCCAGATATCGGAGTTGTAAAACTGCGATAAATTTGTAAACATTACACTCTCTTAAGATACTTTCCGGCACACATCCAGTTGCCGCTTTCAAGCTGACACCAGTTACCCTGACGAGCCACGACATAGAATATCTCGCCCCTTGAGAACTGTCCAACTCGGCGATACCTTACAGACGGTCCTTTACGGACGTATAACATTTTGCAAGTAATAGTGTAGGCTGTGCCTCTGTGTGACGGAGCAGGTGACGCAGTAGACGCATTGTTCACATATGTACCCTTGGCGTTCTGAACGCCGCAGAACTCGGCAGGATTGATACGTGTAACCGTGCCCTGACCTGTGCGAACTTCGTAATGAGTGTGTGCACCGAAGCTGTTTCCGGTGTTACCCATTATGCCGACTACATCACCGGCAGATACCCTCTGACCCTTATGCATATAGATAGACGCAAGATGTGCGTAGAAATGTCTCTTACCGGTGGCGTCAGTAATAACAACAAGGTTGCCGTAGCTCTGTGTGCCTGTTTTGGTTTTGCCGTCCCAGACAGACACCATTGATACTGTGCCGCCCTCTACCGCGTGGACGGTTCTATCGTCGTCTCCAACTATGTCTATACCGCCGTGTCCCTTTTTGGTGTTCACGTTATAAGTGTACGGCTGAGTTACGCGGTTACGACCGGAGAAGAGCATACCCGCTGCATATCCGCCTGTTTCTTCATTCTGTCTTACATCATCTTCCGTACCGTATGTAAGCGCTCTCTTCGAGTCCGACAATCCCTCAGTTGTCGGGTCAACGAGTATTCCGAGTGCCGATAAGAAGTTGACGACAAGCATTATGACACCTGTCAATGTATCCTCGCTCACCTTAGGTACGACATCGAACATACCGAGAATTTGATAAATTGTCGCCAAAACAAGTGTAATCAGCGACACCACGAATGTCTTGTTCTTAAACCTCTGCTTGATGTTGATTTTCATAATTTTTTACACTCCTCTGTGATATTTTTCTAAATCGTCTATTCTATGATTTATGACTTTAATGTCACGCTCAATTACGGGTATACGCTGCGCGAAGTTGTTATGCAATCTCACTTCGCGTGTAAGCTCTTCTATCTTCGTGTCCGTCACAGCCTGATTACGCTCAAGCTGTGCAGTCATTCTGCGAGAGGTGCTTATTGAAGTTATAATCACGCCTAAGAGGGCAAGTCCGCCCGATATAAGCGCGACAGCTACTGCATCACTCATTTGTTTTCTCGCTTTCATCTGCAAGAACGGACTTAGCCGCCGACCGCACCTGTGCGAGTGATGTCGCCGTGCTTAAACCCTCGGCAAGAGACGTTAATCCGTCCTTGTTTGCTGTTTCTTCCTGCTCTGTGACCGCCATTACAGCGGCTTCTTCTTCCTTGGTCATATCTCTGTATATGCCGTTGTCGTACATTCGCATAATTCAGCCCTCCTCAATAATCAATGCCGAGAAGAATAAATCGACTTCCCGATTTCATTTTTATAGTCCCATTATGGACGCCGAATATAATTTCACTCATCGGGTGCGGATAATTTTTATGTCTTTTCTGAAATGAAATGTCAGAATTAACCGCGACGTTATTCTCACTCAATCCTTGAGCAATTCCATTTGCGAATTGTTGGAGCAATGTAGCCGAATATGTGCTTTTAATGCCGCTATTTTCATCTGTTCTCAAAAAATTTTCGGCTTCAAGCCAAAAAGCGCACTCTTTGTCTGCTGTGAGAGTGAAACCCTTATACATTAAATATTGATAACCGCTGTTCGTACGTAGTGACAATGCTTTGTTGTTTAAAGCAGCATTAAATTTTCCGATAAACAAGAAAAACATTTTTCGCAAATCAAACTCTTTGCCGTTGCTATCTTGTGATATTGAATATGTGCCAATATCTTCAGTAATCGTTACATCGCTTATAACTCTGTACTTAGCCAAGCCGTCTGCATAAGCTTTAACAATCTTGTTCTGCACCGGGTTTTCGCTTGTGTCCGATATTTCGCTGTCGATGTTTACAAGCCCGGTTAGTTGAGCTGATAACAGTATTTCTTTTCCGTTAATGTAAGCCATTATGACACCCCGTATGATTTCCTGAGCAGTTTGTATTTCACATTGAGATACGGACAGGTTGCATTTCCAAGTCCCGATATTACGCAAATACACAGCTTAATTCCATATTTCCCGTTCGCATATGAAACATCTCTTAACGTTAAAGCAAAAAAGCACCGGGTTGCTAACGGGATTTCCTGCGCTGCAGCAAGCGAAGCTACAACAACATCTCTTGTCGGATCGTATTTATAATCGCCGAAGGAGAGGTCGAATTCTTTGAATTGTCCGTCGCCTGTGAAATTAACATCAAATGAGATCGAGTCATTACTTTCATAGACGCATTGCATTGCCCCGTCTGCTATGTCGTTGAGTTCCCCCAGATTTAACCAAATAAGCTCAATACTTTCGTTTTTTCTGTCATCGGTAATTATATAAAGACAGTTGTTTTTTTTGCTTTTCAGCGCATTATATTCGGCTTGATTGCCAACCCAAAACATTAAGCCGGCGTTTTTGTTTTGCTCTTTAATTTTCGTCACAAATCCTGTGTCAACATCCTTTATTTTTCCGGAGTCAACCGCCTGCTCAATTGCCGATAAAATTTGTTCTTTTGTTAAGCCTTCAAATTTACAGTTGTTTTCACTAAAAACAAAATAATTTCTCTCGCTATCAGCCATTTTTTTCCTCCCAATCCAAATCAAAATTGTTACTTTCAGAAATCGTTTTTCGCAACTCAAACTCTTGTTTTTTAAGTTCGGTCGTCGCATTATCTTTGTCAATCCATTTTGTATCATAATTCCGAAGGAGCATTGCGGCGGCTGTTTCGCTCGGCGGCTGATGCCTTTTGTATTTTTCAACAATCATTATGTTTTCGCCTTTTTTGTCTTTCCTTCCGACCTTTTTTTCTTCTTCGTAATCATACCCAAGGGCTTTTTTTAACAAAGCTCCTCGAATGTCTATAATTATAGACGCGCGCCCGCGCGCAAATATCGCCGAAAACTCCTTTTTCTCTTTTTTGTACTTGTAGATTGTGCTTTCGGCAATATTCAGCGCCGTTGCGATTTCTGTTATTGTCGCGCCGTTTTTAACCGCTTTTTCAATTTCGGCAAGATGCGGCTTAATTTCGGAGTCGTATTTGGATTTTCTGCCCGTCTTAGCCATATCGCACCTCTTTGTTTTATAATCAAGTTTCTCTCTGATTTAATATTATCAAAAAGGCGTTTAACATATTTAACAACTTTCGAATTTCCTAAGATACCGAAGTGCGCGCATGCACACACCTTGTTCTGTGTTTCCGCCGCCGATATAGTCGGCAACCTCATTCCAGCTCTTCCCGGAAATAAAACGCAAAATGAAAATTATTCGAAGCTGACAATCGGGGATTCCGTTTATAAAGCGCATGGCTTTTCTTCGCTCTTCCTGCCGCGTTTGCAGAGCCGCTCCGAGTTTTTCTTCTTCTTCAATCAGCTGTTCGACAATTGAGCTTTTCACATCTCCGTTGCCGGGCAGATTTGTTAAAATCGGAGTTATGCGCTCGGTTTCACTTTCAAGCTCTCGTATTCTGAGCTGAAGCAATATTATTTCTTTCTCTATGTAGCGAAGATTGTTAAGCTCAACAAGCGTCATTTTTCTTTTTTCCTCCACTGTGCGATTCCGATTATTGCCAAGAAAAAATAAACAGCGTATAAGATCGCCTGTGCGTAGCTGTGATTCTTTAGGTTGAAAACGCACCAAAAAGCGTTTGTGAAAATCCAAACGTAAAAGCTCCAAACTTTTTTATAACTGTTTCCGATTGTTCCGATTATCGCCGCCGCCGTAACGGCATATGGTATGTATTGCATTTTTTCTCCTTTACCTGCTGTCTATTTCATCATAGAGTTCATTCACACACTCTCGACATTTAAGGTACTCGCCTTTTCGTATGTAAAGATAACGATTGAAAAGAGTGCAAAACATAAAATGTTTCTCGTCGCGCTCTTTTCTTTGACATTTCTTACAATAAAATCCCATCGGAACATCAACTTTTATTTTAGCTGTAATAATCATTTTTTAACTCCCCTTATTCTTCGACCTGTCGGCGCATTTATCTGCATCAGCCATCGTTGTTTACCTCCTCCGGAAAATGATATTTTGTTACTGCAATAGGAAAGTCCTCAATTTCACTTGCCCATACGCAAGAGCCTTTGCCGTTAAGGCTTTCCCAGATATACGGAAAACCGCCTATACCGTCAAATAAACTTGCCATTGTGGGCTTTGCACCGCAGCATAGTGAAAGCCGTTGTAATACATAAGTCCAGGGCGGTATGGCTATACTGTTGCCGAGGGCTTTGTAGCGTGCGCTGTCGGAGCTCTCTTTATGTACTTTGCCTTTGCTATCCGTCCATTCGCCTATATCCGTCCAACCGTCCGGAAAGCCTTGCAGGCGTTCACACTCAAGCGGTGTAAGCCTCCGCACAATGTACTGTGCCTGGCTTTGTTCCTCACATACACCGAGAGATGTCTCGCTGGTGGAGCTGCCTGTCGACAGGCAAGGCGTTTTGTTTTCGTCTGTTATAGGATCTTGCAGCGGGTGAAAGCCCACTACACAATTAAAATTTTGTTTGTCTGGCATCCGTTGCGCTCTTCCCGCGTTCCTTGCTGTGAGGGTGTCGGTTACTTGTTTACCGTTCCAATATTGATACACGATCAAGTTTTCCGAGCCCCCCCGTAATCGCCCCCGCTGGCTTTAAGCGTTCCGCAGCCAGGGCGCCAATTTGCAAATTGGTGATTTTCAAACATTATCATTGCTTTTGTACCTCCATAATGAATAGTTTGCCCTCCTGCACATATTGGTTGCCGATCCCTCGGCTGTCCCGTGCACAAAGGCTTCCTATGACTTTTTGGTAGAGCACATAACCAGGGGAACATTCCCCCCTCCCGTGCCCATTCGGGCGTTAAGGGTTTGTACTATGCCGTCATCGGCCAAGGATATACGGCTATCCATAGGGTGGTGCTCAAGTGCTATGGCGGGCTGATTATCGCCGCTTTGCCCCTCCCCGTCAGTTAGGGGGTCAGCACAAAAGGGGGTTACAACCGCAATGCCTCCCTGGTTGCAGGCCGGATTGCCGCAGTTTAGGTCAAGCGTTTTTGACGTGTCAGCCTCATATATTCCGCTGTGCGGGTTGCTTGACTTCATACTGTTTGAGGAATATGAACATATCCCAAAAGCCTTGGGCTCAAAAGGGAGTACGGCGTGGCGGTCAATGGTGTTAAGGGTGTAGCTTACGCCCTCGGTCCATCCTTTTCCGTTGCATCCTGCGGTGTCGGCTCTGTCGATGCAGTTGCCTTGTATGCAATAAGCCCCCCTCGTTGAGCCTGCTGTATTAAAGCAAGTTTCAATATTTCCGGGAGTTGCTTGCCCCTCTTTTCCGCACGGTTTAATATACCCAGACACGCCTTGGCGCTCAAAGAGTATTTCGGGTGCGGTGAGGCCTCCAAAATCTGCGACAAGTGCGATGCGTTTTCGTCTTTGGGGCACACCCCAAAACTGTGCGTCAAATACTCGCCACGCAATGCTCCATTGTCCTCCCACATCGGTAAGGCATCCGGCTGGAGGCCATCCGTTTTTAGGGATAGGAACAGCGGGGGCTTGTTCGCAGGCCACTTTTGCGGTTTCTTGGAGCACGATGCTGAAATCGGCTCCTTTGTTGGAGCTGAAAGCTCCGGGCACATTTTCCCACACCATATACCTTGGGCGGGTGTCTTTTCCTGTTCTGCCTCGTTCAAGGTCAGCCCTCCTCATTTCTTTTATTATCCGTAATTGCTCCATAAAGAGCCCGGACCGTTCACCGGCAAGCCCTGCCTGTTTGCCCGCAACAGAGAGATCCTGGCACGGGCTGCCGCCAATAACCACATTGACAGGCTCAACAAGGCTGCCGTTTATCTTTGTTATATCGCCGTAGTGTTTCAAGGCTTTACCTCCCCCAAAAAGTCGGGGTATAGCCCTTTGTGGAGGTCTTTTTCAATAGTCTTTTTAATTTCCTCGGCAGGATCCGGCATAACCGGTGCCGCCATTGACATTAAAAGATCTGCTGAAATCTTGGCAGCGTACTGTGCTTTTTTTCTGTCATCCTCATAGTACCGGATGATCTTATCAATGTAGCGGCAATATGCGTGCTCAACCTCTGCGCCCGCACTCTGCTTAAAGTCCGGCAGGAAAGCAACCATATTTGCTGTATCAATCATTGCAAAGCAGATACGCATATAATCAGCAGGCTGCATACCGATGGGCAGACAGGTGGGTGTGAGTACGGTGAAGCCCTTTTTTTTGTAGAAATTTTCAGCCTCCTCAAACTTTGCCTTATAATCGGGATCGCCGGTGATTTTCCCGGCTATGTATATTTTAGTTGCCATACTTGTTTACCTCATTCCCCCAGACATCCCAGCCCGGTGTTGTATTCCTTGCAAAAAGCTCTATGTAAGAGTGATTTTCCCCCATCAGCTCTCGGATCTTATCTCGTGTAACATCCGGCTTTTGGGAATGGGCACGCAGCGGTGCAAAAATGAGTTGGCTTACGCTGTTGCTTGCCCTGTGGAGCTTACCCTTAGTAGCTATAAGGCAAGGCTCCGTGTTACCCCTGGTCCAACGCCCAAGGCCGAAAAAGTAGCCATTGCCACTGCGGTTTTGTTTTACCCACTGAAAGCCGATGCTTCTATACTTAAAACCCCATGCCTCAATTACTTGCAACGCCTCTTTGAGCTTTGGGTAAGTTGCCCAAAGGAAAAGCACGCAGTTATCAGCCGCCAGATCCTGCACCGGCAGGTTGCATATATCCTCAATACGCATTGTAGGGTAATGGTCGGCAGCAGTGCCTTCGCATCGCTCGTCCTGATATTTCCATGGCGGATCTGCGTATATAACGCTGTATTTTTTATTTGGAAAAGGTATCATTGTTTGCCTCCTTGTTTTTAGTGTTCAACGCCTATGTAGTCGGGCACCTCTCAACAAAACCAGTCGTTAGCAAGCTCGAGAGCCTCCTCTTTAGCCTCTTTTTTTGCTTTGGCAGTTTCGCCCTCCACCGAGTTAATAACCGCTTTTGCTAAAAATTCCATACGGCGGCGCAAGCCCTCGATTTCTTTCGAGGCTCGGTTGTCGTACTCGTCTTTGCTTTTTCGGAATTGCAAAAACTCCTCAAAGAGTCCCTCGGTCATTTCTACCGTAATTTTCATATTGCCAGGGTAAGGAATAGATACAGAGCCGTCTTTTTCGATTTTAATACTTTCCATATTTACCTCTTAAATGTTATCTCGCGGAGGTCGATATTTCCCGCCGCGAGGAGCTTGTTATAAACTTGTCGCAACTCATTTATAAAGAATTGCGAGCGGTATATGGAGCAGCCGTCCTCGCCAAGATAGCGCAAAAATTCGTTTTTCGCCCTTGTGGGAGGTGTGAGTGCCGCTATAATCGGCTCGCCCTCGGATAAGCAAAGACGGAGGCAATGAGCAAGGGTTTTTCCCGTTTTTCTATAGCCGCTTACATAGTAATTGTAGGGTTTATTGTAGAAAATAAATGCTTTTTGCCAATCGTAGAGCTTTAACCCGAGAGCTTGCTCTACTTTTCGTATTGTGCGCTCTCTGCGCCGTTCTGCTACGTCGCGGAGTTCCTTAACCTCTTTAGCAAGAGCGTTATAACCTGGGTGCTCTATTAAGTCCTCAAGGATAACTGCGCCCTCGTCGGTACCCATATAAACAATCTCGCCTATAATGTCGGTGCCTGAGTTTCTTATTTTTGTAATTGCGACGGCGGTTTTATCGGTGCCGTCGCTCGTGTATGTTAAAATGTGTTTTTCCATATTGCCGCCTCCATACGCGCCTATCGGCGCAGATTACTTAAAGATTTTGTGATTGAACAGACAAGCGGGGGCTACGCAGCTAATGATGCTCGAAAAGCTGGTGTCCACTGTGCCGTTAGAACTGACGGCTCGCATGAGAGAGGATCCCGTAGTGCAGGTCCAGGGCGTAAGAGTACTCCACCGACTCTTAAAGCGCGGCACAGACTCTCTGTATTTGCGGTAAAGGTCGCACGAGAGGAGGAAAACGTAATCCTCGGCGGTGCCGTAGTCTTTCATACCATCGTCAGCAGTCAAGTCCGATACAAACGGGAGAAGGTCGCCGCGGTTGAACTGTTCAAGATACTCTCCGTTAAGATGTTTACGAAGCGAGGAGGTGCGCCAGTCGTTTTTACGGCTTTCGTCAAACGGCATTCTCTGCAAAAGCAACTCCGAAACAATGGCAAGCACGCCGCCCTGCTCCTCTCCGAGAGCGGTAAACTTAACGCCGTTATACTCGAATTGCTCGCCGGGTTTCGGGATTTTGATTTTATCTTTTTCCGCTCCTGCTGCGGAGTCGGCCTCGGTGTAGTCCTCTTCGATTTCCTCGGGCGTTAATTTCCCGGCGAAAGCAAGAGCTAAAATTGCATTTGCTCTCTTTTGGTTTTCTTCTGCTTTTGCGCTTGTGGTTATGTCGTAGCAAAGTGATTCAATAGCGTGTAAAATATTGTCGTTCATGACTTTTCCTCTTTTCTTGAATGTTTTTATTCTTCGTCGGTAGTGTATTGCAAAATCTCTTTAAGCAGCTCTTTTATAAACTTTTCGTCTCCGAAACTCGGAAGCACGACACCGCACAATATGAGCCCGCTTTTAATTGCGAAATACAGCATTCCGTCTTCTCTTGTTCTTTCGTATATCTCATATCCTGTTTCTATATCAGCGAATGGCTCCAAATATCGCGTGTTTATGTACTTAATCCCTTGCGATGTCTTTAACGGTTCGAGCTCGATTCCGTTTAAACAAATCGATATTTTACTTCTTTCGAGCAAATTTTCGGTGGGGTCGATGTCTTTTACATTTACATCGAGCGACTGAGAAAGTGCGCGTATTTCGAAAAGAAATTTAGATGCTTTTTCCTCCGGAATGTCGAACATTGTAAATATGCTTTCTCTGGTTAATTCCGGAAGATTAAACATAGGGTAAAGAGCCGCTCCGTCGCTCAAAAACTGTATATCATCCGGTCCATGATAGAGTATTATCGTTTTGTTTCGTTTTAGAATTTGCTCTATTTTCTTTAATTTCATTTTTTGTGCTCCTTAATTCATTATTACCGCCGCGGCGATAAAAACGATAAAATTGATGATGGCTTTAATTGCGACGACCGAAAACACAACGGCCGCTATTATCAAAAAGACCGCTATAACGTAATATAAAATCTTATCCATGGCGTTCTCCTACCGGGATAATCCCGAGAATTACATAACCTTCTTTGCAATATTCAGGGTCGTTCAAAAGATATGTAACCCTTACTATGAGAATCTTCTGACCGGTGTATGTTCCCGCTCCGCTGTCATATTCATTCAAAATAAGGATGTCGCCGAGCTTGAACTCTCGGTCGTTTTTTCTTATTTCGAATGTTTTAATCCCGATTTTAATATCTTCGTAATATTGAGGCTTGATTTTTAGTTCGTGTATCATTTTTCCCACCCTTTTTACTTGAGATAATTTTCGATGACGGCTTTCGCGGCTTCCCAGCCGTAACATATGGCCGTCATATATCCTTGTTCTTCGAGAGACGAAAGCCATTCAATTTGATTTGCGGTCGGCTTGTTTTTTCCTACTTTCATTTCGACAAACAAACCGTGATATCTTTTTTTTGCCACGGGTAAGCAGATGTCCGGGACACCGGCTCTTAGTCCTTCCGAACGCATACGTGCTCCCGTATAGACGCTTCTTTTCCCCTCATTCGGGACGTGGAACAGCAATTTAAGCTCGGGATATTTGCCGCAAGCCCATTGCGCCCACCGAAAAAGGCATATTTGCTCTTCGCTCTCACTCAATGTTTTTGAGCCTTCTCCTGCAATTATCATTTTTTATACCTCCGAAATTTTTTATTATTGCTGCTCATACACCCCCCAATCATCGAGCGTCCACGGCGGCATTTCCGCTGTCGCCCGATACATAATCACGGATATGTACCAATGCCCGTTATATGGGTTTTTCCGAGCGAAACAACGCTCGAATCGGTAGCCTTTGTATTTTCGCTCCCAAAACTCCGCGTCATTTACTCGCTCTTTCGCCCATTTCTCAAGCTGGCGATTTGACGTTCTGCCGTCTCGCCTTGACGGATCCGGCACTCGCGGCGGGGTCATATTCCGCGAACATATGTATTTTTTCTTTCCTGCTTCGGGCGTGCTTTTAAGCATGTATTTTGCCGCCGTTTCCGGGCCGAACCGCTCTGGCTGATAATTGTTGACGTTAACTCGAACGCCCTTATCCCACATCCTCTCCATAAGCCTGTCATCCAAGCCGCCGGTAATGAATAAGTGGTAATGATAGTTTGTCCGCCCTTTTAAAATTCCCGTCTTATATGTGACCTCTTCAATCGTGTACGCATATTTGAACGGGCGAGACAGAACGTTGATTTTTTCAATAAGCTCTTTTCGCTGTTCTTTCAGCTCTTTCCGCTCCGGGAGCACCGATAATGCAAGCATCGCTTTTTTCAACTCTTTTTTTCGCCGTCGCTGAACCCGCGCTCGGTAATTCGCTAAGATTTTTTTTGCTTCCTCTCTGCTTTGGGGTGCCGAAATCGGAGTAAACGTCGGGTGCATGAAATAATCTTTTTCATCGAAATTTGCGTTAACAATCCGGCAGAATTCCCGCACGGCTTTGTTTCGGTTGTATTTTTCTTGTTCGGCAGTAGATGGCTTTGTTTTCGGTTTGCGCGATGGCATTCGCCGACCGTCCGAAAAAACCGGGTAGAAATCTACGTCAAGGAGCTTGCCCGAGTAGGTTCGCTTCTCTCTGTTCATGGCCGCCCGCCTTCCGTGGCGCTGTATAGGTTCGCAGCGGCGTTGTTGATTTCAAAAACGGAGTTATAAAGAGCCGTGCGCAGGTACTGTTTCGGATTTCGTATTCGATACGGCACCTCGTTGTAATGCTCAAGCACGTATATGATGTGCTCGTTTTCGATTTTCGCGAAAACAGCCTGAACATCTCCGACCGGGCGTATAACCCCTCCGACCTTGAGCGCGTCAGATTGCCGAAGCCTCATAACCTCGGCGATGATAACCGCAAGTTCTTCAGCTTGTAATAGAAGCTCAACAGGGATACTGTCTATTTCAATTTGAGCTTTGATTTTTCCGAGCGTTTCATCGAATGACTGATTGACTGACTGATTATTAAAAAACAAAGTATTTGTCACTTCCTTTTCTTTTGCATTGTAGCCGTTTGCGTCTTCTTTATGTTCGAAAAGATACGATAGAATACAAGGCCGCCAAACGCCCAAACGGACGTTTTGAAAATTTGACAAATACCGAATTTCTTGATATACTATTTATACATGAATTTGCTTCGGTATTTACCGGGCGGCCGTCTTGCGTTGCTGCGCAGGGCGGCTATTTTTTTGTGTTTTTTTCTAAATTCAACATAAATTCTTCGTCTAAGCCGTAGAGGGTCGCTACAAGCTTAACCGGCAGCCGCTCTCTGATATGTTGCGGCACATTGACTTTCGGGGCTTTTGTTCCGAATTTTTTTTCGAGCAGCGGTATAACCGCCGTCTCAAATTCGAGCCTTTCTATGTCGTTGCACGGGCACCATGTCGGAAGCCCGAGCTTATCTCTGAAGCGTATAAACAGCTTTGCGACATATGGATTCCTTATGTTCACTCGGTAACCGTATTCGTCGCTTTCAAAAAGGAACGGGCGCAGCTCTTCTTCATTCACCACGGCTTAACCTCTCGTTTCTTCGGCTTGTATGTGTCGCAATGCTCGTTTGTCGCGTTTCTGTCTCGCGGCTTGCCTTGGTCGGCGAGGCTTACGCACATTTGTATTTGCATGCATTGATTCGGCTTGTATAGGAATGCGCAAGTTTGGCAAATGCTATACGGAAAATTCGGATCTGGAATATATTCTTTCTTTTCCGGGTCGTCATTGTGCCGAGCAATGATTCTGCGATTTTTTGTTCGTTTATTCGAAATCATTTTTTCAGCTCCTCGCGGCAAATCATTTTAAACAAGTCGCAAGCCGATATTCCCTGACGCTTGCACGCGCGATATATTTCGCGGCAGTCGCTTTCGAATTTAATAAATTTGTCTTCGTGATAATAAGCGGCTATCAACGCCGCAATGCCTAACGCTTCAAGTGTTGTACTGACTATCATTTTTAAATCTCCTTTAATTCATGAAGAAATCGCGCAGACTGTCTCTGCTTACTCGCCACATATTGCCGAGTTTTTTTCCTTTGATTTCCCCGTTCTTACATAGCTTTATCGCCGTGTTTTCTGAACACTGCAAAAGGCAGCATACCGTTTCAATGTCCAAGAGCACGGGTAAGCTTTCCCATGATGTTATTTTTTTTGTAAAAATTTTAACTGACATACCGTGTCATTTTCCTTTCATACGGGTAGTCCAACTTTGTGGTGGATAGGCGTCTCAGGACGCCTTCTAACACCCGTTCTCTTTTGCTGCTTTTTCGGGGAACTGCAACTCTCGTCCCGCTTCCATTCCAGCGATAAAGACCTTCACCTTCTGAATTTCATCAGCAGAGGAAAGGCACTCTACCTTACGCAGTAATTCCTTCTTTTCATCTAACTGAGTTTTCATTTCCACCCTCCTTTCTTTGACTTATTCAAAGTCTATCACTAACTGTGTCAAATGTCAAGATTTATTTTTATTGACTTAGTTGTATTTTTGGTGTATCATCTTAGACATGGAGGTGATACAATGTCTTTAGGTCAGCGGGTACAAACCATATTGAAAGAGCGAAAAATCAAGCAAGTCGAGTTTGCAAGAACACTTGGGATAAGCGCAAATTACGTCAATTTGATTGCAAATGATAAAAAAGAAACCATTTCTGATACTCTTGCAAAGCTAATAGAAGAAAGCTATGGATATTCCGCACAATGGGTTCTTGACGGAAGCGGAGAAAAATTATCTACAAACGATTTGACCACCGAAAAATCTGAAATACTCAAAAAAATTCAGAAGATGTCCAGTAGTGAAGTCCGAGCAGTATTGGCGTTTGTAAATACTTTGAACAGCATGAATAAAGAAAAGTGAGAATAACCCCCTTTTCTTTCCAACCTTTTTCTCTTTTCGCTTGCATGTGAGTGAAAATATGGTATTGTAAGTAATACAATGAAAGGGGGACATCTTATGTCTATAAATCAATTGTCTGTAAATCAACGAATAAAACAAGTGCGTCAAGCACTTAACCTGTCCCAAGCCAAATTTGCAAAGGAAATATCCATATCTAACGGATATATTGCCGGCATAGAACTTGAAAAAAGAAATGTAAATGACCGTTTAATTAAATTGGTATGCATTACTTTCAATGTCAGTGAGCATTGGTTGAGGACAGGCAATGGGGATATGTTCGAAGAACAACCCAATAAACTTTTCGAATTAGCTTCCGCCACGTTTAAGGAGCTAAAACCCGAATATCAAGAATACATACTTAAGCAAATAGACCAGTTGCTTGATGTTCAACAAGCAGAGGCAAAAAAGGCGTAAAAAAATAAGCCCTCCTGCGAGGAGAACGAATAAGCAATCCTCTTGTGGAGAAAATACTCGACCTTCCGTTCATATCTGTGGTGAACTGGTGTATATTATATGTGGAGGTGAAAATAATGCCAACTGAGAAACCACGTTATACAATTACACTCGATGAGGAAATGCTTAAAAAGATTGATGATTTCCGCTTTGAAAATCGCTTCCCAAACCGAACGCAAGCAACCCTTGAGTTGATTCGCATTGGTATGGAAGCGCTTGAAAAGCAACAGGAGCAACAAAAAGGGTGAAAAGGTGATTTTAAATGGAAAAAACAATTATAAAAAAAGAAACATTCCCGCAGCGTTTATCTGATTTAATGTCGGAATTTGGCGAAAATACATATTCTATATCCAAAAGGCTCGGGTTGTCTGCTGCGACCATAAGTCGTTATATGAACGGTCACATGCTTCCAAAGCTTACGACTGTTTATTATTTAGCTAATATTTATAATGTTAACCCAGTTTGGCTTATGGGCTATGATGTGTCTCCGAGCGAAACAGTCGCTGCAAATTCGATAACCGAACAAGAAAAAGCACTCCTCGCTTTTTACCGATCGGCAAGCGAAGAGCGCAAACAAGAGATTATTCAATTTGTAAAGCAAAAAACAAACGGAAGTGATTAAATATGCCGAAGAAAACAAACACCCGCCGCGCCGACGGCCGAATAGTCGTTCAAGTTTACGTCGGCAGCGTTGACGGCAAACGCAAATACAAATCGGTTTACGGTAAAACTCAAAAAGAAGCCGACCAAAAGGCGGCGGAGCTTCGCGCTCAGCTGCATCGCGGCGTTGATTTAATTTCAGAAAACCGCACTTTTGCTTTTTGGGCAAACCGCTTTTTAATTTCAAAGAAAAACACCGTATCTGTCGGCTGGTATATGGGCATCGAACAGAGGCTCGGTCACTTTGTGCGACGTTTCGGTGCGGCTGATATTTCAAAAATTCGACTTTGTGACATCCAAGCCGTCCTTGATGAGTTCGCAGTCTGTAATCCATATTCGGGGCAGCCCTCCTCACACAAAACGTTAATCGAATATACATCTATTATCAAGCAGTTTTTTAAATACTGCGCCGCAAACAGAATTATCGACCGCTCACCGGTTGACGAGCTTTTATCCGTCCCGGTGGGCACCCCTTCAAAGAGCCGCTCCGCACTTACCGCCGAACAGCGGGCATGGATTCTTGACACACCACATCGAGCACAACCGGCGGCAATGATAATGTTATTTGCAGGGCTTCGCCGCGGGGAGCTTACCGCGCTTCTTTGGTCGGATGTGAATTTCGACAACAACACTCTTTCAATTACAAAAAGCTACTGTTGGCGAACAAAAACGATTAAATCAACAAAAACCGTTGCCGGAAATCGTGTTGTTGCAATTCCGACCATTCTTTCCGATTATATGCGGCAAATGTCTAAATCATCAACGCTTGTTTTCCCAAATACCGCCGGCGGTTATATGACAAATACAGCTTGGGATAAACTCTGGCACAGTTATATGTCATGCCTCAACAAAAAATACGGATCATTTATCGGCACAGCTGCCGACCGGAGAAAAACGCTGCCTTTGACGATAGATACGTTTACGCCGCATTGCCTCCGCCATACTTACGCAACAATGCTATACGATGCCGGCGTAGACGTGTTAACCGCAAAAGAATTACTCGGGCATTCCGACATCAAAACCACTCTTTCAATTTACACTCATCTTTCAAAAGAAAAGAAATCAAGCGATATTGATAAATTCAACAAGTTTTTGCAGTTGACTGCAAAACCGGCTTCGGATATCCGCTCCGCTTTTTGACTTTTCCGCTCCGAAAATCTTCGCTGAAATACGGGCAAGATATGGGGCGAGCTTTGAAATAAAAATAAAAATGCAAGTCAAATGCAAGTCAGCATTCCGCAAAAACGTTGATGTATCAACGATTTTCACGTATACAGCAGCAGGTTCAAGTCCTGCTACCCGCACCACGTCGGAGCAAAGCAAACTTTGCTCCGTTTTTCTTTGTATGAAAAATATCCGCTTACAAACTGCTGACGTATTTATACCGTTTCGCGAAAGATTATATTTTATTCGCCGCAACATTGCCATAAGAAATGACAACATAATCTTTTTATAGACAAAGTTTGCATTCTTATGTATAATCTTATCGTTGCATTCTCTGTAAGGTTCGCCTTGCCGATGTCAAGTTAAATCAAAGCTGCGGCAAAACGGTGTCTACAAGCATCCGATGCCCGAAAGGTGATGAATTTCAAAATGAAAAATTCAAAAGAAATCGAGCCTCTCTCACAATATACAGAGAGCTCCGATACTGCGGTCGTTCCCGAAAATCGTCTTGCAGGCACGGTAGGTGCGCTCCTTTTTTCACTTGCGGGAGGAGTAGTGTATTTTCTGCTGTACCAAGTAGGCTATATTGCCGCAATAAGCGGACTGATAGGAGTTATATGTGCGTTTAAAGGATATGAGGTTTTCGCTAAAAAGCTCAGCAAATTCGGCTGCATAATTTCTGTGGTTATGGCTTTGCTTGTGATAATTCTCGCTTGGTACTGCTGTCTTGCAAAGGATGTTTACAGTGCATATCAGTCGTGGTTTGCCGACGGCGAGATAGATTTTACGCTCACCTTTGCCGAGTCGTTGAGAAATGCTTACAGGTTTCTCAGTGAGCCCGAAATTTCCAAATCATATGTGACCGACCTGATAATCGGCATATTTCTGTGTGCACTCGGCGCAGTCAGACCTATTATAAATATTGTAAAAGGCAGTAAAAACAAAGTTGCCGAGAACAAAAACGAGCCCGCTTTTCAGGCTGAAAAATACAACACTCCGGAAGAAAAGTCAAATGCGTATATGCCTCAAAGTATGCGTGCGGCAAGTTCCGAGAAGCCGCAGGATAAAAACGGCGATATGTAGCCCTCGAAGCATTTAAAATTACATATTACGAATACGAAAAGCCGAAACGGGGCAGTAAATTTTACTTCTTCGTTTCGGCATTTGTTTTTGTCAGAGGACAGTTTCTTGAAACCGTCTTAATAACATTCTCTTTGTTTTGCTCATTATTCTTTAAGTTCTGTTGTTAAACCGGGATTTTTAACACATAAACTCGGTCTTGACTATCCTACTAAATCGGTAGTATAATAGGGATATATTTTGAAACGGAGGATATGTTATGATTTCAACAAAAGGGCGCTACGCTTTGCGCGTTATGATAGATATAGGCCGCCACCAAAATGCCGCACCGGTCTCTGTTAAAGATATATCCTCAAGGCAGGATATATCGGTGAAATATCTTGAACAGGTGGTTTCAATTCTGAGTAAGGCCGGCCTTATACGCAGCTTTCGCGGCAATGCCGGCGGCTACAAGCTCAATGTTGACCCAGAAAAATGCACGGCGGGAGACATTCTCAGAGTCTGCGAGGGTTCGCTGTCGCCCGTTGCCTGTTTACAGGACGAAAACAACTATTGCGAGCGCAGCTCATACTGTGAGACACTTGATTTTTGGCGCGGCTTTTACGATGTTATCAACAAATATGCCGACAGCGTCACTATTCAGGATTTAATCGACAAGGCAGTAGGCGCAAACGGCTCTTACTGCATCTGATAAAAATAAATTCGAAACAACCCATATACGGCATCGCAGACAGCACGCTGCCTGTTGCGCAAAAATATTTATTATAATACAAAGGCGGAAATTATGCTGAATCAGTTTTCACGTACCGAGCTGCTTCTCGGAAAAGAAGCCATGGAAAAGCTGCAAAATTCGCGCGTTGCCGTATTCGGCATAGGCGGCGTCGGCGGCTACACCGTGGAGGCGCTTGCAAGATCGGGCATTGGTAAATTAGACCTTATAGACGATGACAAGGTCTGCCTTACGAATATAAACCGTCAGATAATCGCAACGCATTCAACAATAGGAAAATATAAGGTCGAGGTTGCCGAAGAACGCATCAAGGACATAAATCCGGACTGCGAGGTTACAACGCATCGGAAGTTTTACACTCCGGAAACGTCGGCGGAATTTGATTTTTCACAGTACGACTATGTTGTTGACGCCATAGATACCGTATCGGGCAAAATCGAGCTTGTTATGCAGGCGCAAAAGAGCCAAACTCCCATAATCTGCTCAATGGGTGCCGGCAACAAGATGGACCCGACTGCATTTGAGGTGACTGATATTTATAAGACTTCGGTCTGTCCGCTTGCGAGAGTTATGCGATACGAGCTGAAAAAACGCGGAGTTAAAAAACTCAAGGTAGTTTATTCAAAGGAAAAGCCGCTTGTACCCATTGAGGATGTGGCGATAAGTTGCCGCGAGCACTGCATTTGCCCTCCCGATACGGCGAGAAATTCCACACAAAGACGCGCTATCCCCGGCAGTAACGCGTTTGTCCCGTCGGTAGTCGGGCTGATAATAGCAGGTGAAGTCGTAAAAGATTTGACGGATTACAGGGCAAAATAAAGACACAAAGGGGTGTTTGAATATGACAAGAGACGAAGCATACGCGCTCCTTACGGAATACAACAAAGAACCGTTTCACCTTGAGCACGCCGAAACGGTTGAAAAAACAATGATGTATTTTGCCGACAAGCTCGGCTACGGCGGCGACAGAGATTTTTGGGGAATCGTAGGTCTTTTGCACGACCTTGACTTTGAAATGTATCCCGAAGAGCACTGCATAAAGGAACAGGAAATAATGCGCGAAAGAGGCATTGACGAAAAGATAATTCACGCAACGGCAAGCCACGGGTACGGCATAACGGTAGACATTAAGCCGGAACACGAGATGGAAAAGGTCCTTTATGCGGTAGATGAGCTTACGGGGCTTATAGGAGCCGTTGTGAAAATGCACCCGTCGCACAGCGTACAGGATCTTGAGCTTAAATCCGTGAAGAAAAAATTCAAGGCGAAGAATTTTGCCGCCGGTTGCTCTCGCGAGGTCATACAGCGCGGTGCGGATATGCTCGGTATTTCGCTTGACGAGCTGATACAAAATACGATTGACGCCTTAAAGTCATTTCAGGACTGAAAGCATTAAAAATGCAATAATCAAAGCTTAGTTATTTTTTAACTAAAGGCGGCTATAAAAAAACGGTGGGAACTAAATTTAAGCTCCCACCGATTTTTTTATTTAATGCAAAGGATTGTCGCCGCCATAGTAAACTGAGCTGCGTAGTATAAGATATGGTTTAAGAATATGTTAAACTTTGTATTCTTATTCTCGGCAAAGTACATACCCGAAAGCACGGCGTCGGACAGAGTAAAGAGGACACCGCCCACAGCCATAACAACCCAAACCTTTTCAAAGCCGGTGGCAATTGCCGCTATAATGGCCGAAACCATAGTCAACGCCAGGAAGAAGGTATAGAGAAATACAATGAATTTAAACTTACCGAAATGATTTTTCATAAGCTTTTCGGTCAATATATTGCCGAGAGCTATAAGAAGCGATATGCCTATGGAAACAGCAAGTGTTTTGCCGGTAAATCTGTAGCTTTTATAAATCGCCACGTTAAAACAGATGTGACCTAAAAGGAATGAGATAAAGCCGGAATAAAGATATGAATCCTTATCCTGCAAATAAATCCATTTCAAGTCAAGCCAAATATCGCCGACCATTCCGAGTATGAGCCCAAACGCCACCCAAAGGCCGAATTGAATATTGTCACGGTTTGCGCTTGTTGCGGCAAAAGCGGTTGAAATAAAACAGAGACTCGCCGCCGCCTTGGCATACAGTGCGGAAATTCCGCCCTTTTTAACACGCAAGAACAAAAATATACCTGTCATAACAATGCCGATTGCCAAAAGCACCCAATATAATGTCCAGCTCATAGTTATCCCCCAAATTTATTTTCTGTTTAATCAATGAGCAGATTATATAATATTTCAACAATAATTGCAATAGCTTAGGCTGTTTTTTTGTTAAATAAAAGACAATTTCCCGACAACGCTTTTAGTCTCGCCATCGTACAGGACAAAAACCGCAAGCTCTTTTTATCGCGGAGGCAATTCATTGTACATTGCCTCAAAAAGCGCGGTTTCCGAAATACGCTCCTTTGTACCTCCCGTCATAAATTCACTTCCAAATAGTAGTAGCCGTTCGGTTACCCGTCAAGGCTTTTTTGTGGAAATTTTAAAACACAGCGAACCGAACGCAAAATCCTTTTTTCGGTCTATGCAAAGAAGCCGTTATGGTATCGCTATATAAAAAAGCCACGGAAAACCGTTGATTTCCCGTGGCTTTTGAAGTATTTGATTGAAAAATCGTAACCGATTATCTCTTTGAGAACTGCGGTGCGCGACGAGCGCCTTTGAGACCGTATTTCTTTCTCTCTTTCATTCTCGGGTCACGAGTCAGGAAGCCGGCCTTCTTAAGTGCCGGACGAAGATTTTCGTCATACTGAAGAAGAGCTCTTGAAAGGCCGTGGCGAATTGCGCCTGCCTGGCCTGTTACACCGCCGCCCTGAACGTTGCAGACGATGTCGAATTTGTCAGCTGTGCCGGTGAGAGCGAGAGGCTGACGAACTATAAGTTTAAGTGTTTCAAGGCCGAAATAATCGTCGATATCGCGATTGTTTATCGTTATTTTGCCTGAGCCTGCATAAACGCGAACTCTTGCAACCGACTTCTTTCTTCTGCCTGTGCCGTAAAAATAAGGATTAGTCTCGTACATTTATTTTTGCCTCCCTTTCTCAGAATTCTTTAACTTCGGGCTTCTGAGCCTCATGTGTGTGTTCGCCGTCTTTGAAGATACGAAGTCTTGTAAGCTGCTTTCTGCCGAGTGAGTTATCGGGAAGCATACCCTTAACTGCCTTTTTAAGAGCAAATTCGGGCTTTTCAGCCATAAGGGTCTTATACTGAATCTTCTTCATGTTACCGATATAACCGGTGTGATGATAGTACATTTTCTTTTCAAGCTTGTTGCCTGTAAGAACTATTTTGCCGGCGTTGATTACGATTACGTGATCGCCGCAGTCAGCGTGAGGAGCAAATGTCGGCTTGTGCTTGCCGCGAAGAAGCGTAGCAGCCTCCGCAGCAACGGAACCGAGGGTTTTGCCGTCAGCATCAAGAACATACCAGTTACGGCTGATGTCGGCAGCCTTAGGCATATAAGTTGACATAAAACATAACCTCCGAATAATTATTTCTTTTTTATTGCCCGAATATATTATCACGAAGAAACGATTTCGTCAACACCGTTTTTTCAATATTTTAACGATTATATGATTTATCTCTCGTTTTCTCGCATTTTCTCTTGTTTTCTGCTATATTGCTTATTTATTATTTTTGAGTCTTTGCCTATCGCAAAAGCTCTTTCGGACAAAAGCGAGGCGGCGTTTTTCATACAATGCTCAAGGCTTATACCGTTTTCCTTTATTTTATGTATTTCGCATACTCCGAGTTCCTCGGCGGAAATATCGTTTTCGACGTCGCCGCTCAAAAGGATACACGGAACACCGAATTTTTCGGCTATGTCCGAGACCCTCTTAGGAAGCTTGCCGAATAGGGTTTGCCTGTCCGTCTTGCCCTCGCCTGTTATAACCGCATCGGAGCGACGTATTTTATCCTCAAGCGATGCAGCCCTTGCCAGCACATCAAATCCGCTTTGGAGCTCACAGTTCAAAAAGGCGGATAATCCACCGCCGATGCCGCCCGCAGCTCCGGCTCCCGGAAGATTTATAATCTTTTTGCCGGACGCTTTTTCAAAAATCTCTCCTATATTTCGTAAGCCGTCGTCCAAAAGCTCCACATCGTTCTTCGAGGCTCCCTTTTGCGGAGAAAAAACATAAGCCGCTCCGTTTTCTCCGCACAGAGGATTTGTGACGTCACACGCGAGAGTGAACTTTATATCCTTGAATCTTTCAAAATTCTCGGTTCGCCGTATTTTCTTAACTCGTATCATATTTTGACCGTCGGGCAAAACCTCGACGCCGTCCTCCGAAAAGAACCGCATACCGAGGGCATACAAAATGCCCGTCCCCGCATCCGTGGTAGCACTGCCGCCGAGTCCGAGAATTATATGTTTTGCCCCATGCTCCGCAGCGTCGCAAATCAGTTCTCCGCTTCCCAATGACGACACCTTCACGGCGTCGCGCTCGCTGCTCTTGAGAAGCGTCAGCCCGCTTGCCGAGGCTATATCAATTACAGCGGTACCGTCGGGCAAGACGGTGTATTCCGCCGTGATTTCACGAAGCAGAGGGTCGTGCACCGCCGCTTTTCGAAGCTGCCCTCCGAGTATATCGTAAAAACAGCGAGAGGTCCCCTCTCCGCCGTCGGCAAACGGCAGAGAAAGCACCTCAAAATTTTTGTTACACCGAAGAAGTCCGTCTTTAACCGCGGCGCAAGCATCCTTTGACGTAAGACTCCCTTTAAAAGAGTCGCAAACAACAGCTATCTTCATAATCAGAACACCATATATCCGAATATTTCCTTGAGCGTATCGAGCGGCGACTGACCATCGGCAATCTTTACCGCGATGTGCTTTTTGCCGTAATCCATTATGGACACTCTGCCGCGCATCATGGAGGACAGGTTCAAAACCGTATTTGTATCTATATCGTTCACATAAAGGATAACGGAATTGCCCTTTTGCCCTATTTCGTATATACCCTTTGCGGCGGCGGTATTACGAAGAAGCGAAACATCGATAAGTCCCTGAACCGACTGCGGAATTTCACCGAATCGGTCGCGAAGCTCATCCTTAACGTCCTCTGCATCTTCTGTATTTTTAATGTCCGCAATTCTGCGGTAAACCGCAAGCCTCTGAGGAATGCTCTTGATGTAATTATCGGGAATGTGAGCGTCTATCTGCATATCTATGAGACACTCCTTCTTACGCGAAATCGGCTTTTCGCCCTTTTCCTCCTCCACGGCTTCACCGAGAAGCTGCAAGTACATATCGTAGCCTACCGCCTCCATATGGCCATGCTGCTGCGCACCGAGGACGTTGCCCGCTCCGCGGATTTCAAGGTCACGCATGGCAATCTTAAAGCCGGAGCCGAATTCGGTATATTCCCTTATTGCCGAAAGTCGTCTGTTCGCTATTTCCGACAATTCCTTGCCGCGCTTAAACGTGAAATATGCCGACGCTCTGCGTGTGCTTCTGCCGACTCGTCCGCGTATCTGATGAAGCTGTGCGAGTCCGAGCCTGTCGGCATCCTCAATAATAAGCGTATTGCAATTCGGAACATCGACGCCCGTCTCGATGATGGTGGTGCAAACGAGTATGTCTATGTCGCCCTCAAGCAAGTCACGCCAGATTTCAGACAGCTCCTCCTCGCCCATTCGGCCGTGTGCCACGGCTATACGAGCCGACGGCATCATTTCCTTTATCTTAGCCGCCGTGCTTTCGATTGATTCGACACGGTTGTGGAGATAATATACCTGACCGCCTCTGCGGAGTTCCTTCTCCATGGCCTCGCAGAGAATTCCCATATCATGCTCTATAACATATGTCTGAACGGGGTATCTGTCCTGCGGAGCCTCCTCTATTACGGACATATCGCGTATGCCGGTCATAGCCATATTAAGCGTTCTCGGAATAGGCGTCGCCGATAAGGTCAAAACATCAACCGTTGGGAACAGCTCCTTGAGCTTCTCCTTTTGAGCCACGCCGAAGCGCTGCTCCTCATCGACTATTAAAAGGCCGAGGTCCTTAAATTTTACATCTTTTGAAACAAGACGGTGCGTGCCTACGATTATGTCAAGCGAGCCGCGCTTCAAATTTTTAAGTATTTTCTCCTGCTCCTTAGGAGTTCTGAAGCGTGACAGCATCTCTATCTCGACAGGGAAACCGTCAAATCTTTTAAGTATGGTACGGTAATGCTGATACGCGAGAATTGTTGTGGGAACAAGTATCGCGCATTGCTTACCGTCTGCCGCGCATTTAAAAGCCGCACGAAGCGCGACCTCGGTTTTTCCGAAGCCGACATCGCCGCAGAGAAGTCTGTCCATGGGATAAGGCTTTTCCATATCGCCCTTTATTTCATCGATTGCTCTGAGCTGATCGGACGTCTCGTCATATTCAAATCGCCGTTCGAAATCGCTCTGCATATCTATATCCGGAGAAAATGCATAGCCGGGGCTGTTTTGCCTTTTTGAATACAGGGCTATGAGCTGATCCGCCATATCCTTGACTGCGGCACGAACCTTATTTCTCGTTTTTTCCCAGTCCTTGCCGCCGATTTTATTCAGCTTTACTGTTCTGCCGTCGTCCTCGTGAGGGCCTATATATTTTGAGACAAGGTCAAGCTGCGTTACCGGAACATACAGAACGTCGCCCTTTGCATACTTGATTTTGATATAATCCTTAGTTATTTTGCCGACCTCAAGCTTATTGATGCCGTCAAACACGCCTATACCGTGGAGCGAATGAACAACGTAGTCGCCCTTTTTAAGCTCATCAAGCGAGTGGAGGCTCTGTCCCTTTTTAAATCCGCTCCTGCTTTTTCTTTTTTTTGACGCAACGGCGTTTCTGCCATAGGTAAAGGCATAAAATTTTTCGTGCGGATAGCCGAAGCCGCCCGAGAGCGCACCGGGCAAAACCGAAACTCTGCCACGCGGAAATTCGGCAGGCTCGAGCGGAAAATAAAGTGCCGGAATATCCTCGTTTTCGAGATCCTCAGCAAGGTTTTTTGCAGCCTTTTCCGTTCCTCCCATTACTACAACCGTCGAGTCCTTTTGAACAAGCGGAGACAAATCGTCCAAGAGTATGTCGAGCTTTCCGTTCCATACGGGAAGTGTTGACGCCGTAAACGTTACAAGGTCGCGTACCGGTACGTCAAACGAACCGCGCGCAAAATCGTCGAGAAAAACAGTATCCTTTTTTTCATATTCGCGTGTAAGCTCCGGGAAGGTCATCGTAAACTCGTCGAGTCCGCGGCAAAGCTCGCCGTCCTCAAGGAGATATTTGATATCCTCGTTTTGGAGCTTTATTGCGGTGTTTGCCTTTTCCTTGACTCCGGCGCTCTCGCAAACAACAAGCAAAAGCGAATCGGCATAGCTTAAAATTGTCGCTTTCTCTTCGTAAGCGAGCGGAAGATACTTATCGGCAGAGCTTAAGCTCACGCCGTTTTTGAGCCTGTCTATATCCTTTTGCAGCATTTCGCGAGCCTTTTTGGCTCCCTTACCCTTTACGGTATCATAAAATGCGGTAATCTTTTTCATTAAGTCGTCGCCGCCCGAAAAGACTATCTCGGTTGACGGCATAAGCGTCAGCTTATCAACATTGTCGGTTCTTCGCTGAGACATTATGTCGAAATGAGCCATGGTGTCAACGGTATCGCCCCAAAACTCTATTCTGACGGGATTTTGGTCGTCTGGCGAAAACAGGTCGAGTATTCCTCCGCGCACGGAAAACTGACCTACTCCCTCCACCATATCGGCTCTCGTATAGCCTGCGGAAAGAAGCACACTCGTTATGTCGCCGAGCTTAATATCCTCGCCTCGCCTTATCGTAAGCGAATGTTTTTTTAAGTCCTCGGGCGGAATAGTCCTCTGAACCGCCGCCTCTGCGGAGCAAACCACTATATCGGCGGTGCCGTTTAAAATATTTGTGAGCGCATTTATACGGCGCTGTTCATATTCGTGGGAACGATTTTCCGCCGAGGTAAACGAAAAGTCCCTCGCCGGATACAGAAACGAATTCTTGCCGAAAACACGCAAGTCCTCGCAAAGCTTCGTCGCAGCCGCTTCATCGGGCATAATGACAAGAGCCCTGCGGCCCAAATTGCCGCAGAGCGAATTTATAATATGAGCCTTGTGGATTCCCGAAACGCCGAGAACTCCGACAGGCAGATTTTTGCTTTTTACCGCCTTTTCGAGCGTCTTATATTCGGGCGAGGCCTTTAAGACCTCAGCAAATGCTGACATATTAAATTAAAGCTCCTTCAGGAATTATATTTGTTCATAGCTTCGTCTGTTTTGCCGTCCAAAATAAGCTCCACCGCACAGCAGGCATTATCAAGTGCCTTTTTAAGCTCCGGTGCCTCGTCCTTTTTGTACTCGGAGAGAACCCATGCGGCAAGGTCGTAATCGGGATGAGGCTTTTTGCCGCAGCCGATTTTGACTCTCGGAAAATTTTGGCTGCCTATACAGGATATTATGCTCTTTATACCGTTATGACCGCCGTCTGAGCCCTTGCGGCGTATTCTCAGTCTGCCTACGTCAAGCGATATATCGTCAAAAATCACAATGATTTTTTCCGGAGGTATCTTATAAAAATCTGCCGCAGCCTTTACGGCCTCTCCGCTTAAATTCATATAGGTCTGCGGCTTCATTACAATGCAGCGGTGCGAGTTTATAACCGTATCGGCTATAACCGCCTTGAACTTGAGTTTATTTATTTTAAAACCGTGCTTTTCGGCAAGAAAGTCAACGCACAAAAACCCCGAATTATGACGTGTCAGGGTATATTTTTTCTCGGGGTTACCGAGCCCTGCCACTAAAAATTCGGGTGCGCCGACAGCTTCCGTTTTTTTGAATCTGCCTAACATTATTGTGTTTACCTGTCCTTATTTATCTTTTAGGCACCAGCCTATCTTATTAACCTGACGTGCTCGTGCTATACCGAGCGAATCGCCGGGAACGTCCTCTGTTATTGTGGAGCCTGCCGCGGTATATGCGCCGTCACCGACCGTCACGGGAGCTACAAGATTTGTGTTGCAGCCTATAAACGCATCGTCGCCTATGGTGGTTCTGAATTTCGCCTTGCCTGTATAGTTGACCGTTACCGTTCCGCAGCCGAAGTTTACCCTCTTGCCCACGTCGCTGTCGCCGACATACGTAAGGTGCGAAACCTTTGTGCCGGTATCTATATTGGAATTTTTCACCTCGACGAAGTTGCCGAGATGCACCTTTTCGCCTATCACCGAATTGGGTCTGATATGAACAAACGGGCCTATATTTACGCCGCTCATTATCCTTGCGTCAAAGCTTTGAACGCTGTTTAAATACGCATCATCGCCGACAGTTGTATTGTGAAGAAGCGTATTGGGCCCTACGGTGCAGTTTTTGCCTATCGTTACGTTTCCGCGTAAAATCGTGCCGGGCAAAATCAGTGTACCCTCGCCGATTTTTACGTTCGGGGAAATCATAACTCCGTCAAAGCACGGGATATTCACACCGCAGTCAAGCTGATGCTCTATCTCTCTTAAGCGAACAGTCTCGCTGATTTCGTGAAGTGAGCACATATCATAGACGGCACTCGTTTCGCATCTGCAATCGGTTTGGAACCGTGTTTTTTTATCGCAGGCGCGAAAAAGTTCCTCGGCAGAGCGCGATGCGCCGTTTTTAATGAGTGTCATGAGTTTTTTTGAAGAGAACACATACGCTCCGGTCACGTCCTCACCATTAGGCTGTCTTGAAAAGACGGCGGCCGCCTCATTTCCCTCGTTCACGCAAAGAGAAAGCGCGTTTTTAAGAGAGCTGCCGCTCATAAGCGGTACATTTCCATAGAGAACATATACATAGTCAAATTCATCTGCAAAGCCGTCGGCTGCAAGCAGAAAATCGCTGTCATTTTCGGCATCCGGCGATACAAACACCCGGCTGTCGCCCTTTATTGCTTCGACACCGGAGCTATCACTTTCAATTATAATTGCCGTTTTTTCCGCATCAGCCTTTTCGGCATACGACTTCACATACGAAATGAGCGGCAAAGACAAAGCCTCACACATATAAATGGGTTTTTCGCGTTTTTTATTATCTGCGGCTATAATCAGCGCACCTGTTTTAAGAGCCATAAGAGCACTCTCCCAATATATTTTGTATTCTGCCGCCGTATCTGCCCGATACCTTTGCAGCAACAATATTATTGTATCACAAAATGTCTTTTCTTACAATAAAAACATCCGCCTCATTGCACCAAGCAAATCAACACTCCGGCCCGACTTGTTAGTTTTTACCAATATAAGCAGTTTAATTTTGTAGTGTTTTTTCGAAAAAAGTTCTTTTCTTTTTTTATTTTCTCTGATATATTATACACAGGAAGGATCCTAAAACCAATTTAAAAAAAGGAGAGATAATCCATGGATTTCAGTTCTATCTTTGAAACAATCAAGGGCTTCTTCGAGGCTAACGTGCTTCCGACCCTTAAGCCTATCATCGACGCTATAATGGGTCTCATCGGCGGCATCATCGGCGGCAAATAATCAAGCCAATCGACAAGCGGTGTAATTTCGGTTACACCGCTTGATTTTTTATAAGGATTTGTTATGAAGCACTTTAAAATCTCATTATGTATATTGCTGATGCTCGCGTGTCTTTGCTCCTGCGGCAAAAAAAAGCAGGAGGATTATACCACACCTGCCGTCTCATATTCCGAAACAACCGTTCCCATCGAAACGACAACAAAAAAGGTTGAAAAAACCACGGCCGAATCCGCAAAGCCTCAAAGCACGGCTCCCGCCGCAGTCAGCACGGAAGCAACTGAGTACGAAGCACAATACGGCGATTCGCAGCTTGACTTCGATACGGACAACAAATTTGTTGACGCCGTAGTCGCGAAATACGGAATTGACCGCGAAGGTCTTATAACCGCATATTCGGTAAAGGGCAGAGACAGTAACTACATCTGGCAATTTAACGGCAGCCGAGACGAAAACGGCAAGCTCATAAGAAACGCCGACACGCTTAAATACGTTTATTACGTAAACGCCGATTGCTCCAAGGTAAGCCGTACCGGCGGCTATACGGGAAATGACGGTTGTACCTTAAAGGACGGGCTGACGGTATTTTTACTTACACAAAAGGTTCTGATACCTAATTTGCAGGAGCAGATAGACCAAAACTCATAATCACAATATAAAAATATGTCGGACTGTAAAAAGTACGTTTTTACAGTCCGATTTTTTGTACGTATTTCAAAAAACTCTGACGGAGATTTTAAGACGCTGTTTTTTTGTCTCTCCGATTTTGCCGCAAAACACAAACCGTCCCTTGTGCCGCACCGATATTATCTCGTCCTCTTTCGGTATGTATGATGAATTGACAGTCATTTTGCCGTTTACGAATATCAGCTTTTGCATAAAAAGCTGCTGTGACTCGCTGCGCGATATTTTATAAACCGCGGCAACCATCGCGTCAAGCCGCAGAGACGGCACCGTAACCGTCCGCTCCTCCGGCAAGGCTCCGACAGAGTCCGGAGGAGATAAGGTCATCTCACATCGCACCGTGGTGTGCTTGACCCTATCAAGATTGTCGAGCACAAAGCGTGCAACCTTTTTTTCGCAAAAAACGTATCCGCAATTATCATCCGTGAGAATATCGCCTATTGTCTCTCTCTTGATGCCGAGCCCCATAAGCGTACCGAGAAAATCACGGTGAGTGAGCTCGTCGGCAAACTTTTTTGCCACCGGTGAAATTTTCACCCACACAAAATCGCATTCGGCTGCTTTTTCCTCCTCGCTCTTTTCGCCGAAAAGAGCCGCACGACGCTCGGCAAGCGGATAGCCGCCGTAAAGATACACCTTCGAAAACAGCTGTGCAGATGCTAAAGTGCTTTGCTCGTCAAGCGTTAAAAAATCGGAGCTTACGGTTCTTCGCTGCTCGACGGCGCGCAGCGAGGCTTCCTCTTCCGTAAGGCCGGAAGTCTCCGCGCCCAGAAGCCGGGCCAGTTCGGCAAAATCCGCTTGCGCGTGGGGGCGCATGAACCGCATGTATTCCGGGTAAATGGCGGCAAGCCCTTCACCGTGCGCGACGTTGAGCAGTCCGCTGATCGGATGTTCGATGCCGTGCGGGGCGGTACAGCCCGC
>ERZ773186.125-NODE-125-length-74839-cov-6.399457_pt1 | contig 74839 bp, 71 predicted proteins | sample MGYA00581000_ERZ773186 | MGnify/ENA primary metagenome ERZ773186 (study PRJEB29015, sample SAMEA2737752) | human gut metagenome | biome: human gut; feature: human-associated habitat; material: faeces | place: China | collected 2012 ...
TAGGCACTTTTGGAACCGAAAGTGCCGTAAGAAAACGTGGTGGCAGCAGAAATTTGCCGTATTTAAATGCGAAGCCACGGCAAATTCCGTTGCTGGGCACGTATGCGTGAACAGTAACTGAAACGCAGAAAAGAAAGATGGCTGGAGAAAAGTTGTCTTTCTTTTTTGCGTAAAATGTATTAGAATGGTCGTAAGCAATGAAAACGTAGTTTTTTCAAGCTGGTGTGCTGCGGAGTAATGCACCGCGGACTACAATAAGGAGAACGAACCATATGAACCATATCATACTATTTGACCTCGACGGAACCCTTACAGATCCGAAGGAAGGCATCACAAAGTCTGTCCAGCATGCGCTGCAGGCATACGGGATCGATGAGCCGGATCTGGATAAACTGTGTCCGTTCATCGGACCGCCGCTGTCGGACAGTTTTAAAGAATATTACGGATTCAGCGAAGCGCAGGCGCGCGAAGCGATTGACCATTTCCACGAATATTTTACGAAACAGGGAATGTTTGAAAACAAAGTCTATCCGGGAATCCGGGAGATGCTGGCACGTTTAAAGGATGCCGGTCTTACGCTGGCGGTGGCAACCTCGAAGCCGGAACCGTTTGCTATTCAGATTCTGGAGCATTTTGATCTGCTTTCCTACTTTACCCTGGTTGGCGGGGCGGATATGGAGGAGATCCGGGTCCGCAAAGGCGATGTGATTGCCTACACGCTGGACCATCTGGGAACAACACCGGAGGAATCGAAGGTTATCATGGTGGGCGACCGGAAACACGATATTATCGGGGCGCATGAAAATCAGCTCCCATGTGCGGCGGTGCTGTATGGATATGGTTCCCGGGAAGAATTTACGGAAAATGGGGCAGACTACCAGATTGAGACGGTGGAAGAGCTGGGAGATTTCCTGATGAAGTGGGGAGAAGTATAAAAGACAAAAAAGAGCTTCTTAAAAGAGATAGAGAGATGGATAACCTGAACAGTAACAACCTGACCGCATTATCAGAAAATGGAACTTGAAAAAACATCCGACTTGCGGTATAATAGCCGTATCAAAAGAGAATATTTGTAATTCCTGGGATGCTCGACAACTCTTGCTTTTTTTGAACCTACATTTTGACTAACGGGATTCCGATATTTTTAGATGGATGTCAGGCCTCCTCTCGAGTGGAAGACAGAAATCTAAGTGAGGTTGCCCACCTAGCAGCGCTAGGCGTCAATATGGTAAGAGCCGGCATTTTGGGGTTACAAAGGATAAAAGCAGCGAGCAATCGCTGCTTTCTCTGTAAAAGAAAGTGTGTAAAGAAAATGTAACATTTTCCAGAAGCACATTGTAAAATCAGAAAAGAGGAACGGATAAGAACATAAGTATGGAAAAAAGAGATTTCAAAGAATACATTTATATGGGGATGACGGCAGTTTCGGTGATTGCGGTCTGCATACTGCTCTGGTTCAGCATCCAACACTGGGATGTGGTGTCGGCGGGCACCCGCAAGGTTGTGAAAATCCTTGCGCCGATTCTCTGCGGTGCGGTGCTGACGTATCTGACCGCCCCGGCATATAACTGGGTAGCAGGGATCGTGGAAAAGACCCTTGGCTCTGTCACTAAGAATTCCAAATACGTTCGTGGTGCAGCCCGGATGCTTGCGACGGCAGCCTGTCTGGGGCTGGTTATTGTGCTTGTGGTAGGGATGTTCCAGCTTATGATCCCGCAGCTGATCGAGAGTTTGATCGGTATTCAGGATTCATTTCCGCTGTATGTGCAGAATGTGTATGAATGGATTCAGCGTATTTTGAAAAATAATCCGGAGATCGAAAATATGGTTCTGAGCAGTTTTGAAAATAATCTGGCAGTTTTTCAGAACTGGGCGGAGAAATCGTTTACCAACATTGATATGCACCGGATTGGACAGATCGTGACAGGCCTTTCCAGCAGCGTGCTGGGTGTCCTGGAATTTATCAAAAACTGGCTGATCGGTCTGATCGTCATGGTGTATCTGCTAAATATCAAAGATACACTGGCAGCACAGGGAAAGAAGATTGTTTATGGCTGCCTGAATCTAAGACAGGCGAATCTGGTAATCGAGGAGCTCCGGTTTATCAATCAGATGTTCGGCGGCTTCATCATCGGCAAGCTGGTGGATTCCCTCATTATCGGTATTATCTGTTTCATCGGTGTGACGATCTTAAATATGCCGTTCCCGATGCTTTTGAGCGTCATTATCGGTGTGACGAATGTGATACCTTTTTTTGGACCGTTCATCGGTGCGATACCTGCAGCGTTCCTGGTATTCTTAGTCAGTCCGCTCCAGTGTGTGTATTTCCTCATCTGGATTCTGCTTCTGCAGCAGTTTGACGGCAATATTCTGGGACCGAAGATCCTGGGCAATTCGACAGGACTTTCGAGTTTCTGGGTACTGTTTTCGATTCTCTTCTTTGGCGGACTCTTTGGTTTCGTCGGCATGATTATCGCAGTACCGGCATTTGCGGTTATCTATGACTTGATCTCCCGCGCGGTGCACCGGTCGCTGCGGCTTCGGAAATTGCCGATGGAGACAGACGAATACCGGAAGTTAGACCACATTGATGAGAAAACAGGAACGTTTATGGAGTTAAATAAAAAGTGACTGTGAATGAGAAAGGACAGTTAAAAAATAAAGGCGGCTGGAGAAATATGGAAAAGAAAACAGGCAGATCGCGAAAGGCAGTACAGTCTCTGAAACCTAAAAAGCTGGTTTACTGGGCAGTGGCGATTCCGGCTTTTCTGGCACTCCTGCTCTTTGCAATTGTATTTTTGGATCACTCGGATAATGATATTTCACGCGCCATGGCATCGAAAGCTATGGCGTTATCATTTGCAGACCGGGACGACATCGTTGCGTCGCAGGGAGAACACGGAAGCCATTTTGGAACGCCGGATCAGGATGAATGGTATGCCAAATATATTGACTATATGATTGAGGAAGGCTATCTGGAGCCGGGAGACGAGAAGATAAGTAAAAGCTACGCGATGGGCGCACTGACCTATGGCGAAGCGGCATATGCGGCGGATCGTGTTTCCAAAGGGCTTTCGAGCGCCCTGAATGTATCTAAAAATAAATATAAAAAGGCAATGCCGAAGGAAGAATGGTGGCTGTTTTATGAGTCATTCTTAAAAAAGGCAGATTCGGAAAACGCGGTCAAAAAACAGAAGCTGGTGCTTTATGGAACACCAAAAAATGTGAAGGAAGCAGCGGCATGGACGGCATATACGGATCAGGGAACGATGAATTTTGAGGGCGTGTCGCTGGATGCCTGCATCGATCGGAAGATCGAGGTCTATGAGCGTGATGGTTCGATCATCACGCTGTGCGGCGTACAGTCTGAAAAAGTTACATATAAGAATGTCTGGATCGTTCCGGGAGAATCGGGTGGGATGGATGTGTATATTGGCACGATCGTCCGGACATTTCCAGAGGAAGAAAAGCTCAAGGATCGTACCGATGGAGTGCTGGCGGATGTAGAGCTGGATAAGGGCAAGATCCGCAAGCTGTCGCTCAAGGAAGATATGATCGAAGGAAAGGTACTCTCGGTCAAGGATGATACGATCGAGATTGACGGGTACGGAACGCTGAAACTGGACGATGATTTTAAAGTATATAAAACATATGGAGTCGTCAAGGAGCAGAAAAAGCGGGATGTGCTGGTCGGCTATGATCTGGGAAAATTTGTCGTGGCTGGCAAAAAGGTTTGCGCAGCACTCTTAAATCATGATTTTTCAGCGACGAACATCCGCGTGCTGATCATGAATGATGATTATTCCTCCTTGTTTCACACGAAAGTGGTACTCCAGTCGGACAGCACGATGCATGTGACCTGGGGCGAATCAGAGGAGACTTTGAGCCCGGGAACGAAATTGTCCGTGAGTCCTGGCGATGACCGTCTGAAAGAAGGGCGCATGACGATCACGCTGGAAGATCCGCAGAAGGAGATCCGCATCCTGAGCACCAAGCGGGCGCAGGGAACGCCGTCGTATTTCGGCAGCTTCGAGTTGAGCGAGGAGTCGGATGGGCTGCTTCTGATCAATGAGCTGGACGTCGAAGATTACCTGACACGCGTAGTGCCGAGCGAGATGCCATCTAATTATGAGCTGGAGGCGCTCAAGGCGCAGGCAGTTTGCGCACGGACGTATGCCTACCGGCAGATCAAGGCGAATGCATACAGCCGTTACGGCGCACACGTTGATGACAGCACGAACTATCAGGTGTACAATAATACAGAGAGCAGTGAGCGGACGAATCTGGCAGTCAAGGAGACGGACGGGAAGATTGTATATTACAACGATACTCCGGCGGAAACGTATTATTTTTCAACTTCCTGCGGATATTCGACCGATGGAACGATCTGGGGCGCCAGCAAAGACGAGGTTCCGTATCTGAAAGGGATCGGTTTGACGGAAAAGAAGAAGATTCCGGATTTGACGGACAACGACACATTTCTCAAGTTTATCCAGGGACAGGGTGAGCAGAATTATGATTCCTCGTTCCCGATGTACCGCTGGAAAACAACGATCACGAATAAGAAGCTGCAGCAGAAGGTAGATACCATCGGCGAGATTCAGGGTATTTTTGTGACTTCCCGCGGTAAGGGTGGTATCGCCCAGACGGTGCAGATCGTCGGAAGCGAGGGAACCAAGACACTGAAAGGTCAGAGTCAGATTCGGAGTGTCCTCGGCTCGGAATCACTCGTTTATAAGAAAAATGACGGAACCGAACTGACAGGATGGAGTACGCTTCCGAGTGCCTTTTTCTCGGTGGATGAAACTGCCAGGGATGAGGAAAAAGACATCCGCACATTTACCATCTGGGGCGGAGGCTACGGTCACGGAGTCGGCATGAGCCAGAACGGCGCACAGGAGATGGCGCGCGAAGGCAAGAATTATGAAGAGATTCTGATGTTCTTTTATGATGGGGTTGAAATTCGGGATTGTGAGGAAGATTAGATTTAGAAGATGGCTGCGCTGAAAGGGCACGGTCAGGATTCCTCCCCAAATGATAAGAGTGTGTGATTGGGGTAAATTAGAAAAAATTCAGGTATTATGTATTATTAAGTAGAAAAGAGACGCATTCGTAAAATGAAAGAAGCGTCTCTTTTTCTGTTGCTTGTATGGATTTCAAGGATGAAGCAGTTATACTGTGTGACGGACTATTTGCGGTACAAATATTTTGGAAGTCCGTTTTCCATAATATGGGAAACGTCCCCTTGGATCAGCGGCTGCGAGTAAGCCAGGAAATCATCGCTGACATCGGTACCGTTTTTCGTGATCCACTCGGCAGGTACTTTCTTTTCCTGATTGCAGATCAGATTGACATCCTTGAGAACTGGATGAATTTTATATACAGTGTTACGATGTTTTACGCATGAAGCGGATGCTGCGCCTAAGTCTGCAGCGTTTGAAACGGCAGCAGCTGCATGAACAGGTTCAGAAGCAGCTGTATCAGTCTCACGCTCAAATGCCACCATCTGCCCAGTATGGCCGTCCAGAGCTGCCTGGACACCGAAACGGCCTGCCATCTCGGCCTCATTCAGATCAGTAGCGGAAACGGTGAGACCGGAGCAGCGCTGGTTGACGTTGAGCTCAACCGAGCGCACCTTGACTCCGAACTGGTTGCGGACATAATTTTCCAGAATTTTGCCGCATCCGGCTAACATTTTGTGACCGAAGGTGTCGACCTGGGCTTCGGTTGAATATTCGCAGATAAAACGACCGCCGTGGTCGCGGATGCCCTCGGAGACGCAGACGATGACATTCGCTGTCTTTTCAAACGCTTTCTTTAAGTCGTCATTAAATTGTGCCAGCTCAAATGGAGCTTCCGGCAGATAGATTAAGAGCGGATTGTCACCGGATTCCTTGCGTGCTAAGGCAGAGGCAGCCGTCAGCCATCCGGCATGGCGTCCCATGATCTCAACGATGGTGACCGATTTCTGCTGATAGACAGAGGCGTCCAGCGCAATTTCACGGACGGATGCAGCGACATAGCGGGCAGCGCTGCCGTATCCCGGCGTGTGATCGGTCAGGACGAGATCGTTGTCGATCGTCTTGGGAATGCCGATAAAGCGGATCGGGCTTTTGATCTGCGCCGCATAGCGGGAAAGCTTGCTGACGGTGTCCATCGAGTCGTTGCCGCCGATGTAAAAGAAATAGCCGATGTCCAGCCGCTCCAGTTTTTCAAAGAGGACGCGGTAGAAGCTGTCGGAGAGGTTCTCAGGGAGTTTAAAACGGCAGGAACCCAGATACGCCGCCGGAGTCAGGCGAAGAAGTTCCAGATCGTCATCGGAGAGTGTTTCTGAAAGGTTCATATAAGAATCCGCGAGAAAGCCCTCGATTCCATTTATCATACCGTAGACGCAGCCAACCGCATCGCTGTGGCGCGCACCTTCGCAGATAACACCGTAAAGGCTCCCGTTGATAACCGCGGTCGGTCCGCCGGACTGTCCGACTAAGATGTTTTTCTTGTTCATAAGGTAAATCTCCTTTTTGTGAGGTAAGTACAAGGTTTATGATATAAAAAGTTTCAAATCAATATAAAAATGTACATAAAATGATTTGCTGGAGTTGTATTTTTCATAGAGATAAAAATAAATTAAAAAGTACAACTCAAAACGTATCTATTGTAACGGAAAGAGAGGAAGAAAGCAAGGGAAAAAGGTATGTATGATAAATAATATGAAAACCGGATACTCGGAAGCAGATAAAAGGCGTATAAAAATTTGGAGATTGATGTATAGAATAACAGAAACGGGTCATACTGTTAGTATCACAAAAGAGAAATTTTTGAATACTTATCCTCCCCTTTTTAATACCCTGTTCGTTGGCTTTGTGCAGCGGACGGGGTGTTTTTTTGTTTCATAGGAAATTACCGAAAAGCCTTTTTTAACAGGAAAACCGCGAATTTTAACCCAGATTAGCTTGCAGAGAAATGGAAGCTGCCGCTCAATCATCTATTTTTGATAATGATTTTGCAACAGCCTCTTTGTTCTTGTGATTAAAAGTATTTCCGATTCCCCCACAAATTTGCCTTTTTCAGATCCAGATACTCATTGTAGGCTTTTTCCAGGATCTGTTTTTCGTTGGAAAATTTCAGAAGGTGGTAGGCTTCGTAAAATTTGTAGTAGCCGGAATCGACGAAGTATTCTTCGCGCTGCGGCTTACTGTAGTAGCTGTCCGCCATCATCAGATACCAGTGCACGGTCTTTTCGATGGTATCCTGAGGGGTGTTGAAGGTGTACTGGCTTTTGCCAATGTACTTGATGATGGAGGCGGCGACGCCAGTCTCCTCATGAACCTCCCGGAGGGCGGTCTGCTTGAAGTCTTCGCCCGGTTCTACGGTTCCTTTGGGAAGAACCCAGCCTTCGTATTTGTTCCGGTAGTTTTTGTAAAGAACGAGTAATTTTCCCCGAAATATAACCACACCGCCGCAGCTCGTTGCTTCGATCATCTGCAATCCCTCCTGTCCTGGTGTGTGCATGGAAGTTGATTCGTGGCGTATATCCGTGTGCCGGGAACCAGCTTTATGCATATGATTTAAACTGGTTTTAGTATACCGCGTTTTGCATGATTATGCAAGATTGGAAAGTCACATAAGGCATCATGAGAAAATCCTGTTACAGTTTGCACAATGTGTGAACTGTAAAAAATCATAAGAAAGATATAAGAAACAGAAGAAAGAAAATCTGGTATGATGAAGATGGAAATGGCTCATATTACAAAAGAATGCAGGCATATGTGCAGCGGAACCTAAAAAATACACAGAATTTGGATGATAGAATTACGAAAAAAAGACAGGAGGCAGGAAAATGGCACAGACAGAACAGAAGAATCAGAATGTAAAAAAACAGTTTGAGGAGCTGCAGTCTCTTTTGGAGCGGGCGATGGCGCTTCAGACGTCGATGGTTTTGTTTGAGTGGGATGATGAGACGCTGGCGCCGAAGGGTGCAGTAGAGCATACCGCGCGGGTGATAGGTTCACTTTCGGAGCAGTATCAGGAGATTCTGGCGTCAATGCGTTTTAAGGAGCTGCTGGATGCCTGCCAGAAGGCAGAAAAAGAGAATGCGGGCGTATTTGATGAGGTGCAGTCGGCAATTCTCCGGGAAGCAGCCGAGGAGCAGGAGCGGCTTTCCTGCATTCCGCCGGAGGAATACCGTGCGTATGCAGAACTTACGGCGCGTGCGACGGGAATCTGGACGCGTGCGCGAGAGAAAAATGATTTTGCTTCATTTGCCCCTGTTTTGAAGGAGATTATTTCCTACCAGAAGAAATTTGCGACGTACCGGGCAAAGCCGGGACAGAAGCTTTACGATGTGATGCTGGATACCTACGAAAAAGGTTTTAATATGGAGATGTTAGATCCATTTTTTGAGCTGATGAAAGGGAAAATCGTGCCGCTTTTGAAAGAATCGGCAGAGCGCTCGAAGACGGTTCCGGACGCCTTTTTATCCGCAGATTATCCGGAGGCGGCGCAGGCAGAGGCGGCGCGTTTCCTAGCAGAATATGAGGGCTTTGATTTTGATCGGGGAGTACTGGCACTCAGCGCCCATCCGTTTACGACGAATCTGCACAATCATGATGTACGGATCACGACGCACTATCAGAAACGGATTGATTCTTCGATTTTTTCCGTGCTGCATGAGACGGGACATGCTATCTATGAATTTGGCATCCGGGATGACCTGACACAGACGCTGGTGGGGCAGGGAACTTCGATGGGAATGCATGAATGCCAGTCCCGTTTCTTTGAAAATATCGTGGGACGCAGCCATGCATTCTGGAAACCGATTTATGGAAAAGTGGCGCAGATGTTTGGAAGCCCGCTGACGGAGACGAGTCTGGAGGATTTTCTGGCGGCGGTTAATAGAACCGTTCCGGGGCTGATCCGGACGGAAGCGGATGAGCTTTCTTATCCGCTGCATGTGCTGGTGCGCTATGAAATTGAGAAAATGCTGATTGAGGAGGATCTGGAGGTGGAGAAGCTGCCGCAGATCTGGAATGATAAGTATGAAGAATACCTGGGAGTACGCCCGTCCACGGATCGGGAGGGCGTACTGCAGGATATTCACTGGTCACAGGGATCGATCGGCTATTTTCCGTCCTATGCATTAGGAAATGCCTTTGGCGCGCAGATTTATCACCAGATGAAGAAGGAATTGCCGGTAGAAAAACTACTGGAGGCTGGAAACCTGGGAGAAATCCGCGAATATCTGCGGAAAAATATTCACCAGTATGGCAAATTGAAGGACAGCCGTCAGATCCTGCGCGATATGACGGGGGAAGATTTTAATCCGTCATATTATGTGGCATATCTGGAAGAGAAGTATGGACGGCCGGAGAAAGAGCAGTAAGGCGGTCGATCTGTTCTTTCTTGAATTCCAGAGAGGAATGAAAATAGTATTCAAGCGTGACTTTCAAATCGGAGTGTCCCAGAATTTCGCTGAGCGTTTTGGGATCCATGCCATTTGTGATACAGCGGGTGGCAAACGTGTGCCGGATTGCATGAAAATTCAGATAGCGCAGTCCGGCTTGTGATAGAATGCGCTGGTAGTGATTCTGGAAGGTTCGCGGATCCATCGGGGAGCTGGCAGATTGTGACAGCAGAAAATAATCCGGGTGTTCCGGATGAGAATATGGCTGTAGGATCGGCAGAAGGAAAGCGGGCAGGGGAACCAAACGGTTGGAGGAGATGCTTTTGGGACCGGATAAAATGAGTTCTGATTTATGAGTTGTGTCAAGGCGCGTCAGGCGCTGCACCGTGTGTCGGACATGGAGATAGCGATCGGAAAAATGAATATTTTCCCAACGCAGGGCGCAGAGTTCTCCAACCCGCAGCCCTGTATAGAGTCCCAGATAGATGACGGCTTCGGAGATTCCTGTATGGGCAGTTAGATAGTGTTCGAGCTGTTTCTGTTCCTGAAGGGTAAAAACAGGTACTTCAGGGCGCTTTTTTGGAAGACGGGGCGGGAGATAGAGAATGCCGTTTGTCTGCCCGGTTTCATAGGAAAGACGCAGAATGGAGTTGACGAGCAGAAGAATACAGCGGATAGTTCCGTTCCCAAGCGGATGCAGGGAATCCGGGGATAAAAGGGAATTGCGGAATGTCTGAAGCATAGGCAGATCGACCTTTGAAAGCTGGATGGATCTAAAATAAGGGGAGATATAACGGTCTGCCAGATGCCGGTATTTCACATAGGTAGACAGGGCTCGCGCCTGTTTCTGCTTTTCCAGCCAGATGGAAAGAAGATCGTTAAAGTACATTGTTTCGTTTTTCATGATGAAACCTCCTGTATAAAAAATAGTTGTCGTGGACAATCGTTATTTTACAGGTAGATATGCAGAAGAAATATGTGACTGCTTATAGCGGATGGTTTTAAAATGAGATGTGTCTATATGATGACTGACGAAAATATTACAGCAAATGCTGACAAGAAGATTCTTTTTTGGTATAATGAGACAGAATATGTACATGACTGAGAAGAAAGTCTATATCGAAGGTGCCGGTCAGGCGCTATTTAGGGATAAACGACATATTTTATAGAAGATTCTATTTTGAAGAATCAATAGATTTATCATATTCTTGAGATAGAGATACGAAGGCGGGAGTGTCTGAGGCGGTATGATGGCAGCGGCTCGCCTGGTTGGAAAAAGGAGGAATAATTGTATGTGTGGTATCGTAGGATATACAGGAGACCAGCAGGCGGCTCCGATCTTATTAGCGGGTCTGGAGAAGCTTGAATATCGTGGATACGATTCAGCAGGTCTGGCAGTCAGAGACGGAGAACGTGTACCGGAGGTTGTAAAGGCGAAGGGACGTCTGCGCGCGCTGGCAGAGAAAACAGACAATGGACGCGCAATGCGGGGCAACTGCGGTATCGGTCATACCCGCTGGGCGACACACGGGGAGCCGTCTGAGAACAATGCACATCCGCACTGCACGGATGACCGCAGCGTGGTAGCGGTTCACAATGGTATTATCGAAAACTATCAGGAAATTCGCGAAAAACTGATTAAAAATGGATATACGTTTTATTCAGATACTGATACAGAGGTGGCTGTAAAGCTGATCGATCATTATTATAAGAAATACAACGAGGGACCGCTCGATGCGATGGCGCGTGCGATGATGCGTATCCGTGGCACGTATGCACTGGCGGTTATGTTTAAGGATTATCCGGAGGAGATCTTTGTAGCCCGTCAGGATAACCCGATGATCATCGGAGTAGGCGAGGGTGAATCCTTTATCGCGTCGGATGTTCCGCCCCTGCTTCCATATACCCGCAAGGTATACTATATCGGCAATCAGGAATTGGGACGCTTACATAAGGGAGAGGTTACTTTCTATAATATTGATCAGGAAGAGATTCAGAAAGAACTTGTGACGATTGAGTGGGATGCAGAAGCTGCTGAAAAGGGAGGTTATGAGCATTTCATGATTAAGGAGATCCATGAACAGCCGCGTGCGGTTCGGGATACATTAAATTCAGTCATTCGCGATGGTCATATTGACCTGACCGAGGCGGGACTTTCCGATGATGTCATTCGTTCGTTAAAGCGTATTTATATCGTAGCGTGTGGTTCTGCTTACCATGCAGGCGTGGCAGCTCAGTATGTGATCGAAGATCTGGCGCGTATTCCGGTCCGCGTCGAGCTGGCTTCCGAGTTCCGTTACCGGAACCCGATTCTGGAAGAGAACAGTCTGGTTATCATCATCAGCCAGTCGGGCGAGACAGCCGACAGCCTGGCAGCCCTGCGTCTGGCAAAGAGCCAGGGCGTTCCTACGATGGCGATTGTCAATGTAGTAGGTTCCACGATTGCGCGTGAGGCAGATCATATTTTCTACACATTGGCAGGTCCGGAGATTGCGGTGGCGACCACCAAGGCATATAGCACACAGCTGGTTGCCGGATATCTTCTGGGCGTGCAGTTTGCCCATGTGCGCGGTACGATCACAGAAGAAAAATATGAAGAACTCCTTGCAGCCCTGCAGGAACTGCCGGATCAGATCGCGAAGCTGCTCGAAGATGACAAAGAACGCATCCAGTGGTTCGCAGCGAAATATGCCAATGCAAAAGACGTGTTCTTCATCGGCCGCGGCATCGACTACGCAGTCAGCATGGAAGGCAGCCTGAAATTAAAAGAGATCAGCTACATCCATTCCGAAGCGTATGCAGCCGGAGAATTAAAACACGGAACCATCAGCCTGATTGAGGATGGTATCCTCGTAGTCAGCATCCTGACCCAGGAAGCCCTGTATGAGAAGATGATCAGCAACATGGTAGAAGTAAAATGCCGCGGCGCCTACCTCATGGGACTCACAACTGCAGGCAACTACAATATTGAAGACACCGTCGATTTCGCAGTCTATATACCGAAGACTGACGAGCACTTCACACCGAGCTTAGCGGTTGTGCCGCTGCAGCTGCTGGGATATTATGTAAGTGTATCGAAGGGACTGGATGTAGATAAGCCTAGAAACCTGGCGAAGAGTGTTACGGTAGAGTAATAGAGCTTTTTATGGTGTTGTTATAGATCTAGAAAAAGTAATATAAATGGAAAGAAAAGACAAGGTTTGCAAAAAGGCATAAAATGTCAGACGCAGACCTTGTTTTTTGCTTGAAACTAAACAGAAAAAGAGAGTTCTCCGTGTGATTTTGCAATCACGCGGAGGACTCTCTTTTTCGTCTCGTATGCGATTTTTTATCGTCTTTATTTTTTCTCCACCCCATGCTCACTCATCAAAGATTTCATCACATAAGCATAAATCTCTTGGCTTCGATCCTTCCAGTGATTGCACATGATTTCCGCCTGCTCCTTATCCGGAACGGAGATATCGAGATTGACAAGAACGGCTTTTCCTTCCCGCACCTCGCAGTGAACGATGTAGTCCTGATTGGTCGATTTATAGAAATCGGAGATCAGTCCTACCTCGTTTCGCATGCGGAAGCGGTTCTGTTTCAGGTATTCATCCATGTCGCTGACGATGGCAGGAGAGATGTTTTTGCCGAAAAATTCCAGCGTTTCCTCGCCCTCCTTAGTGATCTCATAGCGGGAGCTGTTCCGCATCGTCTCCTTTTTTACCAGACCTGCATCCAGAAGCTCGTTCAAAGCCTGCTGGAGTGTGAAATACGTGGTGTACTCACGATCCAGGAAAAAATTGGAGAGCTGCGCGTTGGTCAGCGGAAAATTGACCTGGTGCAGCATATAGAGATTCATCAGTTTGTAAAGTGTCATCGGTTCAGCCAGCATGGAAAAACTCCTTTATTATTATTTCGTAACTGTGTAAATTTTGTGCGGTTCTTACGGTAAATGCGAGAATCGCTTGAATTGTTACGTTTATTTCTTAATGTGTTCCTTCACAGCCTTGGAAACAGCGTCAGCTACACGCGGATCAAATGCTGCCGGAAGAATGTTCTCGTCGCTCAATTCGTTGTCATCAACCAGAGCAGCAATTGCGTTGGCAGCAGCCAGTTTCATTTCTTCGGTGATAGCGGTTGCACGTCCTTCCAGAGCGCCGCGGAAGATGCCTGGGAAGATGAGAACATTGTTGACCTGGTTCGGGAAATCGGAACGTCCGGTTCCTACGACTCTTGCACCAGCAGCTTTTGCCAGATCCGGCATGATCTCCGGAACCGGGTTTGCCATTGCGAAGAGAATGGAATCCTTATTCATGGAAGCAACCATCTCCTGGGAAACGATGCCCGGAGCAGACACGCCTACGAAGATGTCAGCGCCTTTTAATGCATCGGCAAGTGTGCCCGTCTTGTGCTCTAAGTTGGTAACTTCGACCATCTTTTCCTGCATCCAGTTAAGCCCTTCCATGCCCTTGCAGAGCATACCGGTCTTATCACACATGGTGATATGCGGGAATCCGTAGTTTAAGAGCAGTTTGGTGATGGCAACGCCTGCGCTTCCGGCGCCGTTGACAACAACTCGGCAGTCTTCCTTCTTCTTGCCGGTTACTTTCAGGGCGTTGATGATACCTGCCAGTACGACGATGGCGGTTCCGTGCTGATCATCGTGGAAAACCGGAATGTTTAACAGTTTCTTTAAACGTTCCTCGATCTCAAAGCAGCGCGGTGCGGAGATGTCCTCCAGGTTGATACCGCCGAATGCCGGGGCAATGCGGACAACTGTCTCGATGATCTCCTCGGTGTCCTGTGTGTCGAGGCAGATCGGGAATGCATTGATGCCGCCGAACTCTTTAAACAGAACGGCTTTTCCTTCCATAACCGGCATAGCTGCTAACGGTCCGATATTGCCAAGTCCCAGAACGGCGCTTCCGTCGGAGACAACGGCTACAGTGTTGGACTTGATGGTGTAGCGGTATGCAGCTTCCGGATCTTTTGCAATTACCTTACATGGTTCTGCAACGCCCGGTGTGTATGCCAGAGCCAGATCCTCTCTGGTTTTTACCTGTACTTTGGAGACGGTATCGAGCTTGCCGTTCCATTTTTCATGAAGTTCGAGTGCTTTTTCATTGATCGTCATGGTTTTTATCCTTTCGAATGCTTTCATTTTATTCTTACATTATAATAGCAATTTTGACATTTTAAATCAAGATGCATATTTTAGAATGCAGGAAGGGCAGTACCATGTTACTGTACACACACAGTACCACTTATTTATAATACTTATACCTATCATGTAGCATAGCATATAAATGAAGTCCGTAAATGTTATTTTTATGCATAAAACACATGAAAAATGCATAAAACACGTTTTTATACAAAAATTATTCATAAAAATGCAAAAAAAGTATTGCATAATTAGGATCAAGGAGGTATAATCTGGGTAATTTCACGTGAGGCATATAAATCTGCCGGTCTTAGTTGACTGGATGGACAAAGAAAAAAGCATCACGCAGGCAAATGATTGGAGGAAATGAAAAATGGCTAAGAAATATAATAAAATTGTTCTTGCATATTCAGGCGGTCTGGACACATCGGTTTTAATCCCGTGGCTGAAAGAAAACTATGGCTGTGAGGTTATCGCAGTTTCCGCTGACGTAGGTCAGGGTGCGGAGCTGGATGGTCTGGAAGAGAAGGCATTAAAGACAGGTGCTTCCAAGCTGTACATCGAGGATCTGAAGAAAGAGTTCGTAGATGAGTACATCATCCCGACCATGAAGGCTGGCGCTACTTATGAGCATTACCTGTTAGGTACTTCCTTCGCTCGTCCGATTATCGCTAAGAGAATCGTTGAAATTGCGAAGAAAGAGGGCGCAGACGCTATCTGCCACGGCTGTACCGGTAAAGGAAACGATCAGGTTCGTTTCGAACTGGCTATCAAGGCATTTGCTCCGCAGATGGATGTTATCGCTCCGTGGCGTTTCTGGGAACTGAATTCCCGTGAAAAAGAGATCGAGTACGCAGAGGCTCACAACATTCCGTTAAAGATTACGAAAGAGACCAACTACTCCAAGGATAAGAACCTGTGGCATCTGTCCCATGAGGGTCTGGATCTGGAGGATCCGGCAAACGAGGCTCCGATCAACAAACCTGGATTCCTTGAGTTGGGCGTATCTCCGGAGAATGCACCGGATAAAGCTGCTTATGTAACCATCCACTTCGAGAAGGGTGTTCCGACCAGTGTAAATGGCGAGGAGATGGATGCAGAGAAGGTAATCGAGACTCTGAACAAATTAGGCGGTGAGAATGGCTGTGGTCTGCTGGATATCGTAGAGAACCGTCTGGTTGGCATGAAGAGCCGCGGTGTTTATGAGACTCCTGGCGGAGCTATTCTTTACAAGGCACATGAGAAACTGGAAGAAATCACTCTGGACAAAGAGACACAGCACTACAAACAGCAGCTGGCTCTCAAGTTCGCTGAGTTAGTATACAACGGTCAGTGGTACACACCGCTTCGCAAGGCGATGAGCGCATTTGTTGATTCCACACAGGAGACCGTAACCGGTGATGTAAAACTGAAACTCTACAAGGGCAACATTATTCCGGCATCTGTTACATCCCCGTACAGCCTGTATTCCGCAGGTATGGCTACCTTCGATGAGGATGACTGCTACGATCAGGCAGATTCCGCTGGATTCATCAACCTGTTTGGACTTCCGATCAAGGTTCGCGCCCTGAACGACGAAGTTCTGGCAGCAAAGACCGGCGAGCATTTTCCAGACGTAGAGTAATTTAGGAAAATAATAAATAATCTGCAGGCGACAAGCCCGCAGCCGATGGTGACCATTGGTTTTCCGGTATCTGCCGGTTCCAATGGTCGCATTGGTTCTAAATCAGAGAATAAAAAGGAGTTTACACTTATGGCAAAGTTATGGGCAGGACGATTCGGAAAAGAGACGGATCTGGAGGTGAATGATTTTAACTCATCGATTTCCTTTGACTGTCGTCTTTATAAGGAAGATATCACAGGCTCCATGGCCCATGCGGCTATGCTGGGCAAGCAGGGCATCATTGCGAAGGAAGAATCAGACAAGATTATCGAAGGACTGAAAGGTATCTTAGCGGATATCGAGGCGGGCAAGATTCATTTCTCACAGGATTATGAGGATATTCATATGAATGTAGAGCAGATTCTGACCGAGCGCATCGGCGATGCCGGAAAACGTCTTCATACGGCGAGATCCAGAAATGATCAGGTTGCACTGGATATGCGTCTTTACGTGAAGAAAGAGATCGTGGCAATCAAGAAAGAAATCATCGATTTCATGGAAGCACTCTGTGAGAGCGCGAAAAATAATCTGGAGACTGTTATGCCGGGGTATACGCACCTGCAGCGGGCACAGCCGGTTACATTTGGACATTATATGATGGCATACGCCAATATGATGCGCCGCGATGTGATCCGTCTGGAAAACTGCTTAGAGGGCATGGATGATATGCCGCTCGGATCCGGCGCGCTGGCTTCCACGACTTATCCGATCGACCGTGATTTTGTACGCCAGCAGCTTGGATTTGCCAGAGTGACCAACAACTCCCTGGATGGTGTTTCTGACCGCGATTACTGCGTGGAGCTGACAGCCGCTTTATCCATCCTGATGATGCATCTGTCCCGTTTCTCTGAGGAAATTATTTCCTGGTGCTCCTGGGAGTTCAAGTTTGTAGAGCTGGATGATGCATTCTCCACCGGTTCTTCCATTATGCCGCAGAAGAAAAACCCGGATGTATGCGAGCTGGTCCGCGGCAAGACAGGGCGTGTCTACGGCGATTTATTTACTCTTCTTACAATGTTAAAGGGCATTCCGCTGGCATACAACAAAGATATGCAGGAAGACAAAGAGGCTGTCTTTGATGCGATTGACACCGTAAAACAGTGCCTGCGTGTGCTGACACCGATGTTCTCTACGATGCAGATTCTGAAAGACAATATGAAGAAAGCCGCTCTGAAGGGCTTTATCAATGCAACGGACTGTGCAGATTACCTGACCAAGAAGGGAATGCCGTTCCGTGATGCATACAAGACAGTCGGACAGCTGGTTGCACAGTGTGTACGTGAGGACAAGTCTTTAGCCGATCTGACTCTGGAAGAATACAAGACGCATTCGGATGCCTTTGAGAATGACGTATATGAAGCGATAGACTTAAAGACCTGTGTACGTGGACGTAAGGTGATTGGTGGACCGGCTCCGGAGGAAGTAACCCGTCAGATTTTGGTGATTGAGAAGTTTGTGAGCGAGCACGAAACGGTTTAGTGCATTCTGGTCAGCGCCGGATGCGGATGGTGATGGCTGCGTAAGCAATGACGGGCGTTGGAAATGTGACATAAGAAAGACGGATAGGAAACGGGGGACGAACAATGGCGAAACCGAAGATTTATATAGACGGAAAAGAAGGAACAACCGGACTGCAGATTTATGATCGTCTGGCCGGGAGAGAGGATATCGAACTGCTTCTGATTGATGAAGAAAAGCGGAAAGACAGTGAAGAACGGCGGAAACTGATTCACGCAGCAGATATTGTATTCTTGTGTCTGCCGGATATGGCGGCGATCGATGCGGTTGCGCTGGCAGAAGGTTCCAAGGCACGTATCATCGATGCCTCTACCGCACACCGGACGGCAGCCGGATGGACGTATGGTATGGCAGAGCTTTCGAATGCACATCGCGAGGCAATTCAGAAATCGAACCGCGTAGCGAATCCAGGCTGTCATGCGACCGGATTTATCACTTCAACGTATCCGCTGGTTGCACAGGGCGTGATTCCGAAGGATTATCCGATGACGGTATTTTCGCTGACTGGCTATTCGGGCGGCGGCAAAAAGATGATTGCCGAGTATGAATCCCCAGAGAAGCCGCAGAGTTATTTTGCACCCCGTATCTATGGCCTGACTCTGAAACATAAACATCTGCCGGAAATGCAGAAAATCTGCGGACTGGACTTCCCGCCGGTATTCAGTCCGATCGTGGATGACTACTATAAAGGAATGGCAGTCACGATTCAGCTTCAGAACCGCCTGCTTCCGGGGAAGCCGACCGCGGAAGATATCTACGAGAAGCTGGCTGGCTGGTATGACGGACAGAAGCTCATTAAGGTACATCCGTTTGGATATGACGGTATGATCGCGGCGGCAGATATGGCAGGCCGAGACAGTCTGGAGCTGATTGTCAATGGTCACGGGGAACAGACCATGGTGACGGCGCTCTTTGATAATCTTGGAAAGGGTGCTTCAGGCGCAGCCGTTCAGAACATGAACCTGATGCTTGGATTTGAGGAGACAGCTGGACTGGCACTATAGAGGGGTTGAGAGATAAAACCATAAATTAGCTGCGGGGGACTATAGACACGAAGTTATATAAAAATGTACTCTCGGAGTCTTTCTGCACTTGCTTTTGTGGCTGATTTTCCGCCAGCCGCACCCGAATTTCATCAACGTACGCGCCGCGTACGCCTCAGAAATTTGGGCACAACTGACAAAAAAACATCTCACAAAATCAAGCACAGAAAGATTCCGAGAGTACATTAAAAATGACAGGAGGAATGTCATATGAAGATAATCGAAGGCGGTGTTTGTGCTGCAAAAGGATTTAAAGCGGGCGCGATGCGCTGTGGAATCCGTAAATCTCATACAAAAAAGGATCTGGCGATGATCCTTTCGGACTGTGTCTGCAACGCATCGGCGGTTTATACGACCAACCGCGTCAAGGCATCACCGATTTTACTGACAAAGGAACATCTGGCCGACGGAAAGGCACAGGCGGTTATTGTCAATTCCGGAAATGCGAACGCGTGCGCTCCGTTTGGCATGGAGAATGCAAGAAGACAGGCAAAGGCAGGCGCGCGAGCGCTGGGCGTTTCGGAGGAAAATGTAATCGTAGCATCGACCGGCGTCATCGGTCAGACGCTTCCGGTTGAGGCGATCGAGGCTCATGCAGGCGAGATGGAGATGAAATATGACAACTCCCTGGTAGCTGCAGAAGCGATCATGACGACCGATACAAAAGTGAAGACGATCGCTGTTGAATTTGATGTAGATGGAACAACCTGCCACATCGGCGGTATCTGTAAGGGTTCCGGCATGATTCACCCGAATATGGGAACGATGCTGTGCTTCATCACAACCGATTGTGCAGTCAGCAGCGAGATGATCCGCAAGGCGCTGTTATTCAATGTAAAACGTACCTTCAACCGTGTGACTGTTGACGGCGATACTTCCACCAACGATATGTGTACCGTTCTGGCAAATGGTATGGCTGGCAATGCGGAGATTACTGCAGAAGATCCGGCATACGAGGCATTCCGCGAGGCATTGCAGACGGTTATGCAGGATCTGGCTCGTAAGATTGCGGCAGACGGCGAGGGCGCAAGCAAGCTGATGACCTGTACCGTGAAGGGAGCGAAGGACGAGGAGACAGCCGAGGTACTGGCAAAATCCATCGCCGGTTCTTCCCTGACCAAAGCAGCAATGTTCGGTTCCGATGCGAACTGGGGACGCGTTCTCTGCGCGATGGGCTATTCCGGAGCTGAGTTTAACACGGAGAAAGTGTTAGTCGAGTTTGCTTCCAAAGAGGGCAGCATTGCGGTCTGTGAGGACGGCAGAGGACTTGATTTTGATGAAGATCTGGCAAAGAAAATCTTAAGCCAGGATGAAGTGGAGATCAATGTAACGCTTCAGGAAGGCAGCGGAAGCGCTACCTGCTGGGGATGCGATTTGACCTATGATTATGTGAAGATTAATGGAGATTATCGGACGTGATGAAAACAGGATCAAAAATGAGCGCAGAAGTCCTGGTAGAGGCACTGCCTTATATTCAGGAATATGCAGGTAAAATTATCGTTGTAAAATACGGCGGAAACGCCATGATTAATGAAGATTTAAAGCAGGCGGTGATTGAGGATATCGTCCTTTTAAATCTGGTAGGCATCAAGGTCGTGCTGGTACACGGAGGCGGTCCGGAGATTTCGGAGATGCTCAAAAAAACCGGAAAAGAGTCTAAATTTGTCAAAGGTCTGCGCTACACAGACCGCGAGACGATGGATATTGTCCAGATGATTCTCTGCGGCAAGGTTAACAAAAACCTTGTTTCCCTGTTTGAGAAAGCAGGCGGACATGCCGTTGGTCTGGGCGGCATGGACGGCGGACTCTTCAAGGCGATCCAGTTAGTCGATCCGGATGGAACGGAATACGGCTATGTGGGAGATATTAAAGAAGTCAATGAGAAAGTCGTTCTCGATGTTTTAAATGAGGGCTTTATCCCGGTTGTTTCCTCCGTGGCAGCAGGCATGGACGAGGAGACAAACTATAACATCAATGCAGATACGGCAGCGGAGAAGCTGGCGGTGGCACTGAAAGCGAAAAAACTGATTCTTCTGACGGATGTATGCGGTCTGATGCGCGATCCGAAAGACGATTCGACATTGATTCCGAGACTGAAAGTTTCCGAGGTTCCGGCACTCATCAAAGAGGGCGTGATCTCCGGCGGCATGATTCCGAAGGTAGATTGCTGCGTTGAGGCAGTGCGCCAGGGCGTAGAACGTGCCAATATCCAGGATGGTCGTGTGCCGCACTCGATTCTGGTCGAGCTTTTGAGCGATGACGGTGTAGGAACCATGTTCTCGTAAACAGCAGATGAACTAGATTCTGCACGAATCCGGGCTGTTTTAGCTGAAATGCAGGACGGATGCTGGAAGCTTTGCGGGCAGATGTGGGCGTTAGGAGGTTTTTTATGACATTTGAAGAAATCAAGCAGGGCGAAGAAACATATATCATGCATACATACGGCCGCTTTCCGATTGCGCTGGATCACGGAAAAGGCGCGACGCTGTGGGATACGGAGGGAAAGAAATACATTGATCTGACCTCCGGCATCGGTGTCAACAGTCTTGGCCATGACAACGATGCGCTGACGACTGCGATATCGGAGCAGGCACATAAGCTGATGCACGCCTGCAACCTGTATTACACCGAGCCTATGGTGCAGGCAGCAAAGAAATTGGTCGATGCAGCCGGAATGGGAAAAATCTTTTTTGCAAACTCCGGTGCGGAAGCCAACGAGGGCATGATCAAGCTGGCAAGAAAGTATTCCTTTGACAAATACGGCGAGGGAAGAAATAAGATTATCACGCTGAAACAGTCCTTCCACGGACGTACCGTGACGACATTAAAGGCAACCGGACAGGACAAGTTTCATCAGTATTTCTTCCCATTTACGGAAGGATTTGATTATGCAGCAGCCAATGATATCGAAGACATGAAGCGCAAGATCGATGGTACGACCTGCGCTGTCATGATGGAGATGATTCAGGGCGAGGGCGGCGTCCTTCCGCTTGATAAGGAATTTGTACAGGCAACTGCCGAGTTCTGCAAGGAGAAGGACATCCTGCTTCTGATTGACGAGGTTCAGACGGGCATCGGACGTACCGGAAGCCTGTTCTGCTATGAGCAGTACGGCGTTCAGCCGAACATCATCAGTATGGCCAAGGGACTCGGCGGCGGTGTTCCGATCGGTGCTGTCATGGCGGATAAGAAATGCCAGGATGTACTGGGCGCCGGTACGCACGGTACAACCTTCGGCGGCAATCCGCTCTGCTGTGCGGCTGCCAATACCGTATTAGATATCGTAAATAAGCCGGAATTCCTGAAATCGGTTCAGGAAAAGGGCGAGTACCTGAAAAAGGAGATTTTAGCGATCGGTTCTCCAAAGGTAAAGACTGTTCGCGGCATGGGATTGATGTTAGGCATCGTAGTGGACAAAGATGAGAGAGCTGCGATGGTCAGTCAGTTGATGGAAAAAGGCGTCCTGGTCCTGACAGCCGGTACAGAGGCGATCCGTCTGCTTCCGCCACTTGTCATCACGAAAGAGGAGATGGACGAGGCAATCGCTGCTATGAGGGAGGTATTTTAGACATGAAGCATTTATTAAAGCTGTTAGACTGCACACCGGAGGAGATTACCTCGATCCTGGATCTGGCAGATCAGTTAAAATATGAACGAAAACATCACATTTCACATCGTCTTCTGGAGGGCAAATCTATCGGCCTGATTTTCCAGAAGTCATCCACCCGTACCAGAGTTTCCTTTGAGACAGGTATGTTCCAGCTCGGCGGACAGGCACTGTTCCTTTCCTCCCGCGACTTACAGATCGGACGCGGTGAGCCGGTACAGGATACCGCACGCGTACTGTCCCGTTATCTGGACGGCATCATGATCCGTACCTATGAGCAGAAAGAAGTGGAGGATCTGGCAAAATACGGTTCTATCCCGATCATCAACGGTCTGACTGATTTCTGCCATCCGTGCCAGGTACTGGCTGACCTGATGACGATCCGTGAGAAATACGGCGTACTGAAAGGGCTCAAGATGTGTTACATCGGCGACGGCAACAACATGGCGAACTCCCTGATCGTAGGCGGTCTGAAATCGGATATGCAGGTATCTATCGCAACTCCGGATAATTACCGTCCGGCGAAGGAAGTGCTGGATTTCGCAGCTGGCAATGACGCATTTACACTGGTAAATGATCCGATCAAGGCAGTGGAAAATGCAGACGTTGTCATCACAGATACATGGACTTCCATGGGTCAGGAAGAAGAGAAGAAGATCCGCCAGCAGGCATTCCAGGGATATCAGATCAATGATGAACTGATGGCTGCGGCAAAACCGGGGGCGATGGTAATGCACTGTCTGCCGGCTTACCGTGGACAGGAGATTACCGAGAAGATCTTTGAAGAACATGCGTCAGAGATCTTTGAAGAGGCGGAAAACCGGTTGCATGCCCAGAAGGCGGTTATGGTTACGCTGATGAAATAGAAATATATAGAAATGCATAAAAATGGCAAGGTGACGCGCCAGAAGCCAAATGCCCTCCGTTGCGGTTTCGGAGCCGGTAACACTAGGCTTGCATAGATTTGTTAAAAGCAGAGTCCAAAATACAAACTCGCTTCGCTCAGACAGGTGTATTTTGAACTCTAACACAAATCTCTGCGAGCCAAGAGTTACCAAGACTCCTGCAAATGCAACGGAGGGCATTTGGCTTCTGGCGCTGTATGTTGTATGCTTTTTGGGGTGTTTAAAAAGTGGAAATGTATGTTATAATTGGCATAAATAGTACAATATAAAAAATTTAGCAGATTAAGAAAATTTCAGGAGGTATCAGTATGACAAAAGAGGAGATTTCAGCGCGTCAGCAGCAGGCGGCTCAGTTTCATGCAATGGGGTATAATTGTGCCCAGTCGGTGGCGTGTGCGTTTGCGGATAAGGTGGATTTGGACAAGGTGGCGCTGTTTAAGGTGACGGAGGGGCTTGGTCTTGGCATGGGCGGCATGAATGGTACCTGCGGGGCCATTTCGGCGGCGGCTGTGCTGGCGGGGCTGAAGGATAGTACCGGGGATCTGGAGCTGGCGAATTCGAAGGCGGTTTCTTATAAGGATGCCAGAGAGTGCATCGCGCGTTTCCTTGAGAAGAACCAGAGCGTGGTCTGTAGGGATTTGAAGGGTGTGGAAACAGGAAATGTGCTGCGTGCCTGTCCGGACTGCATCAGCGATGCGGTGGAGATTATCGGAGAAGTATTGTTCTAATATATCCTCACAAATTGGCACGTTTGAAACTTCAGATCTATGTTTTCCGTACCGTAGAATGAGTCAGACTGGATGGCAGATATTCTCCATTGTGTGAGAATATCTGCTTTTTATATATAAGGCTTGAAGATCTGAGAACAGGGGTGGCAGCGACTGACTTAATGCGCATCCCCTTAAATTTTTCTTAGAATACATCTAAATCCTGTCCATTTACAACGGCACCTTCATATCCGGCATCACGGATTTCCTGCAAAATGGCGGTGTTTCTGCGCGCCATCTCAGCCTCGACATCGCGGGTGTTGTCCTGGATTTCCATGTGATAGATACGGTGGTAGGTAACCAGAAGCCGCGGGTGCGCTTTGGCGGCAATCTTTGCCAGATCAACGCTGAGAGTGTGAACTTCCTGGTGGTATTTCTGCCATTTTGGCTCTCTGGCGGAGAGTCCGGCGGTGTACTCGACCTCATGGAGGAGAATATCGCAGCCTTCCGCTTTCTGCGCCACGATCTCAAGCGGAGCCGTGTCACCGCTGATCACGATCACCTTATCCGGTGTTGTAAACTTAAATCCGTAGCTTTCAAGCGTACCGTGGCTGACTGGAAATGCCTCAACCGTCACGCGGTCATCCTGATAAATGATACTAGGCTGGATATCGGTAGTTTCGACTTTGTAGCCATTTTCGTTGGCTTTTTCAAAGCCGTGGATACGGAAGTCGATGTCCGTCTCATATGCTTTTAAAATATGTTCGGTCATGTTCTGGATGCCTTTTGGACCGAATACTTTCAGCGGCTTCGGGCGTTCCAGCACCCACGGGGTAAAAATGAGATCCGGATAGCCGGCCGTGTGGTCGGTGTGCAGATGTGTGCAGAATGCGATCATCAGCCGGTCCGGGCGCAGGGCATCAATTCCCTGTTGGTATGCTTTCGCCGCCTGACGGACAACGCCAGGACCAAAATCTACAAGATAAGCGCGGTCGCCTACGACAACTGCAGAAGAAGGACCGCTGGCATTCGGGCAGGCATTCGGGGTGCCGGTTCCGAGAAGTACAAGCTTTGTTTCCATCATAAATATTCATCTCCTAAATTCATATGTAATATATTTTGCGCGAAATCATGAAAATAGTTCGGGCAAATTAGATGTGTTCAGCCTTTGCACAGGTAAACACCGTGTCAAAGGCTGCATATATGTTTCGATCATTTTGTTTTCATCAAGTGAAAGGTTTAATTTTGAGCGTCGTCTGTATGCCGGATGGAGATTCCCGTAAATCCATAGAAAATACTGAACAAAGGAGTTAAGTACAGTAAGAACAGGTACGGGAAGAATACGGACCAGGCAACGCCGAGGGTTCCAGACATGTATACACAGTAACCGTGCCACGGAATCATCGGACCGGATAAAGTACCTGCGTCCTCAAGGGTACGGGAAAGGATTTCCGGTGCGATTTTTCTGGATTTGAACAGCGGTTTCATCATATTTCCAGTCAGGACGTGGGACATCGGCTGGGAACAGCTGATTAAGCTGGTTACATAGCCGACTAAAAGGCTTGCTGCAATCAGGCTGCCATCGCTGTTGATGTGATTTACGATGGCGTTTAAGAGATTGCCGAGAACGCCGAGGCGATCCAGCATACCGCCCATACCAACTGCAAAGCAGATGATTGCCACATACTGAAGCATGCTGCTCATACCGCCGCGGTTTAAGATGGTCTGTAAAATACCTTCCTCAATGCTGGTACTGTATCCGTTGTAAGCAACACGGATGATACTCTGCAAAGTTGCGCCCTGATAGAAGAAAGAGACAGCTCCGGCGCAGATGGCGGAAAGACCAAGGGAGACAACCGCGTTTACTTTGCATAAAAGCAGAATAATGATTGCGATGGCTGGCAGCAGAGTGATGAAGCCAAGTTTAAACTCACCTTGCAGGGCATCGATGTATGTCAGAAGATTTCCAGTTTCATAGTTCCCTGAAGTCTGGCTGATGCCAAGAATTACAAAGAGAACCAGGCTGATGACAAAGGTCGGAAGCGTGGTCCAGAGCATGGAACGCACGTGGTCGTTTAATTTAGAGCCAGCAACCGCTGGAGCCAGGTTGGTTGTGTCGGAAAGCGGGCTTAATTTGTCACCGAACATCGCGCCGCAGATGACAGCACCTGCCACCATGCCAGGATGGATGCCCATCGCGTTGCCGATTGCCATCATGGCAACACCGGCACTGCCGACGGAACCGTAGGAGGTTCCGGTCACAAGGCTTAATACGGCACAGAAAATCAGGGTCAGAGGCAGCAGCCAGGTCGGGTTGATCAGTTTTAAACCGCCGACAATGATGGTTGCAATCGTGCCGCTTTGCAGCCAGGTACCGATCATGACGCCGATTGCCATGAGCAGGCACAGGGTAGGAACGACAACCCGGATCGCGTCGTAAGCGCCGTTTACAACATGCTCATAATTTATGCGTAATACCTTACAAAACAGATAGATGATGATCCAGCTCATAAATAGTCCAATCATCGGTCCGCCCGTTTTCAGCCGGATGCAGACTGCAACCGCTCCGATGATCAGGAGCAGAAGCAGAAGCGACTGAGGCATGTTTAATTTTTTGTCTTCGCTCATAACATAGTTCCTCCCTAATGTGAAAGTCGTGCTTTTTTGAATTTAATGCGTTGAGGTTTAACGCGTTAAATTGTAAATTTATTTTCATTATATAGAATAATTCCGAAAAAATCAACCGTAGGAATAATATTTATTTGGCTCAAGGGAGAAGAGGTGCAGGTGATGTTCCGTGATGTGAAGAATTATGATATAATGAGCGCAAGTGAGCCAGAAAGCTGCTTGCAGATTTATGGCGAACGGCGAATGGCGATCACGATAGCTGCGTCAGCAGCGGTAAGCATCGAAGATGCGAATCGTGATATAATGGCAGAATTACTTAAAAATTTGACAGGAGAATGTTATGGAACAGAGGATTCAGTTATCGGATCATTTCGGTTTTGGGAGATTGATCCGGTTTACAATTCCATCTATTTTAATGATGATTTTTACCTCCATTTACGGAGTGGTAGATGGATATTTTGTATCGAATTTTGTAGGAAAAACGCCGTTTGCGGCGGTCAATTTCATTATGCCGTTTCTGATGGTCGTAGGTGCCATGGGATTTATGTTCGGCACGGGTGGAAGTGCCCTGATTGCCCGGATTATGGGCGAGGGCAGGCGTGAGAAGGCCCAGGAGATTTTTTCCCTTCTGATCGCTGCGACCGTTGTTTCTGGTCTGGTAATTGCGGTTATCAGTATTCTGTTTTTACCGCAGATCGCTGCCTTTCTTGGCGCTAAGGGAGGGATGCTGGCGGACTGCATCCGGTATGGACGGATCATTCTGGTGGCGCTTCCGTTTTTAATGTTGCAGTATGCGTTTGGCAGCCTTTCCGTGACGGCGGAGAAGCCGAAGCTGGGGCTGATTGTAACGATCATTTCGGGTGTGCTCAATATGACGGGAGATGTTCTGTTCATGGGGGTGTTCCATTGGGGAATTGCCGGAGCGGCGATGGCGACTGCGATGGGACAGATCATAGGCGGAACGATACCGCTGGTTTATTTCCTGCGGAAGAACAGCAGCAGCCTCCGCCTTCGCAGACCAAAGTGGGATGGAGGAGCGCTCAGACGTGCCTGCACCAACGGTGTATCGGAATTGATGAGCAGTATTTCCATGTCCATTGTCGGCATGCTGTATAACGCGCAGCTGATGCGCTACGCGGGAGAAAACGGAGTCGCAGCTTACGGAACCATCATGTATGTGGACTTTATTTTCCTTGCGATTTTCATCGGTTATGCGACCGGCGTAGCTCCGGTTATCAGCTATCACTACGGCGCAGGAAATAAAAAGGAGTTAAATAACCTGCTAAAGCGCAGTGTGGTTCTGATCGCGGCAGCGTCTCTGAGCATGCTGCTGCTGTCCGAGGTGATGGCGGCACCGTTGGCAGCTATTTTCGTAGGATATGATGCCGGGCTTCTGGACATGACGGTACATGCGTATTCCATTTATGCGGTTTCGTTCTTATTCTGCGGTTTCTCCATTTTCAGTTCCGCCTTTTTTACGGCGCTGGGAGATGGACTGACCTCGGCGCTGATAGCTTTTTTGCGTACTCTTGTGTTTGAAAGTGCATCGGTTATCATTCTGCCACTGCTCCTGGGCCTGAACGGAATCTGGGGTGCAATTATCGTGGCGGAATATATGTCCGTGACGGTGTCAGTTATCTTTTTGGTGGCGAAGAGAAGGAGGTATCAATATTTTTAGACGCAGCGGATTTATAACCGGCTGGATGGCATGATTTTTAGCGCCCTTTCTAAAATCGGAAAAGCAAGTGGTGCACTGGAAAAGCCACCGAAGCATAAACTATCAGTAAGTAAGCTTCAGGGTGGCTTTTTCTTTGCATACATTTCCAAAGCCTTTGACACCTGGAGAGGAACGGTCCTGTCTGGAACGCATGAAAGAGGGAGACCATGAGGCACGCAATACTCTGATAGAGCGAAATTTACGGCTGGTGGCGCATGTGACCAGAAAATATCAGGGTACAGATTATGAAATGGAAGATCTCCTGTCGATCGGCACCATCGGGCTCATTAAAGCGGTCAATACGTTTCATCCGGAGCGGGGATCGCGGTTGGCGACATATGCGGCGAAATGTATCGAGAATGCTATCCTCTCACGGATGCGTTTATGGTTCCAAACCAGTATCCCCAGAGCCGAAAAGAACCGAGATGGCGTATTTTGGCACAGGTATCCGAGAATATGTATATCCTTTGCTCTGCTTTGGACGGCTGCGTAAGGTATGCACCTATGTATATCCATAGTTTCCGACCGATCGCCCCTCGCAAGATCTTGGAAGCACAGCTGTTCAATCAGCAGTATCAGAACTACGAAGATATTCCCAATGTACCGGACAGGCTCCGTTGGTGCCGTCATCACATGGGCCTGATGCAAAAGGAAGTTGCAGAGCTGATCGGTATCAGCCGTGGACATTACATAGATTTTGAAGTCGGATATGTTGACTACTATCCAAAGGAGATTGTGGACAAGTTGGCAGAGCTATATGGAGTACCGGTGGATGACCTGCTGGATGATTACAATCGCTTCTTATATAAAGGACAAGGAAAGATGATACGAGAATATCGTGAAAGTTTGGGACTAAAAAAGAAACCGTTTGCTCGGCTGATGGGAATTTCACCTAATCTGCTTCGAGCATGGGAAGATCATCAAAAGCGAATGAACATCAATTCCTGGAACAAGTATTTCAAAGGGAAAATAAAAGCATAAGAAAAGCAGGTGAGGGGGCCTTAATCGGTTTGCTCACCTGCTTCCTTTTTTGCGGATGCGATAACCGCACCCAGCAACTCCGCCTTTTGATCGGATGGACAATTTAATTTTTTGATATACTGATTGACCATATCTGCGTGGACACCGGCTACTCGCTCTGCCAATTCACGTTTCCCCTGTTCTGTTTTAGGATAATGGACAATTACATTGATTGGAGCACTCTTTCTTGCGATACCACGCACCTCCCTCGGTATTTCAGTTTATGAGAGAGAAGTTGTCCGCTATAACCACATTACTGCAGCCGCTTTGCTACTTCAAAAAATAGGAATTGATGCTATAATAAAAGGTAAGATATTCGGAACTTCTTTCGTGATATCATTCTATCAAGAAACTGTCAAAGGCACATTGAGTGCCAATTGACCATAAATTGACTACTTTTCGAAGGGAGGGCTGTTTATGGAAAGATGTGATTTCAGTTCAGTCATGACCATTGTTCGACGCTTTATCAGCGACGATTACGATACAAACCAAACTGCATTGTTAGAAGATGTTTTTAGCTCCTTGTTTACCCAAACAAAGGAAACGATTACATTTGATATGGCATTGGTCTGCCGCTGGTTCACCGGGCAGGCAAAAATCAGTCCGAAAATAACGCAGTTTTATTCCAGAGATGGCAATCGTGAAAAACTGGCAGCAGATTTGGAAAACAATGTACTGCTTTCAATGTATGATAGTTCTATGGCTGCACAGGAAGTATACCGACTGCTAATGCAGGATGATACCATTTCGGAACGAGTAAAAAAAGAATGCTCCCGGCACTATCCTTGTGATAGCCGAGAGGATGAAGCATCGTTTATAGCGGATGTTCTTTGCTTCGGCATGGAGCGTGAGTTTATCAAGCGTGACCCAAAGGTAAAGAATCTCCTTGCTGACGGAAAGCTTTCTCCAATTCTCAGTGATTTCATTGCTGATGAAGGAGCACCAAAGCCTTGCCGACATTTCTGCGGACGTGAAAAAGAACTGGAAATGCTTCACGAATTGTTATTGGAGCATGGAAAGGTATTTCTTCATGGCATCGCCGGTATCGGTAAGAGCGAACTGGCAAAAGCCTATGCAAAGCAGCACCGCAAGGAATACACCAATGTTCTGTATCTGACCTATACCGGTAATCTGATGCAGGATATAGCGGATATGGATTTTGCTGATGACCTTCCGGATGACAGCGAGCAGGAACGCTTCCGCAAACACAATCGCTTCCTGCGTACATTGAAAGAAGATACGCTGTTTATTGTAGATAATTTTAATACTACGGCTTCTCAGGACAGCACTCTTTCTGTTGTGATGAAATATCGCTGCCGTATGTTGTTCACGACCCGCAGCAGATTTGATAACTACGATTCCATGGAAGTAACCGAAATTGCAGGCAAGCAGGCGTTATTATCCATTGCCGGTTGCTTTTTCTCGGACGCAGAAAAATACCAGAGTGTATTGGAACAAATCATTGATACGGTTCACAGTCACACGTTGGCGGTAGAACTGGCAGCTCGACTGCTTGAAACGGGTATTCTGGAGCCGATGGATTTGCTGGAAAAGCTGAAAGAAGAAAAAACATCCTTGGATGCTGATGATAAAATCGGCATCACCAAGGACGGTCAGAGCCGCAAGGCAACTTACTATGACCATATCCATACATTGTTTTCCTTGTATCAGCTTGCCGGTGATGAACAGGATATTATGCGGAGCATGGCGTTTGTACCGACAACCGGTATCAGTTCCCGTGTGTTTGCAGGCTGGTTGATGCTTCGGAATATGAATACCATCAACGATCTGGTGGAAAAAGGATTCATACAGACAAAGTCCTGTCATTCGATTGCCTTGCATCCGATGATTCAGGAAGTAGCAATTACAGAAACCAAGCCTTCTGTCCGGAACTGCCACACCCTGCTCAACAGCTTGCAGGAACTTTGTCTACGGCATGGCGAAGAAGTTTCCTATTACAAACAGTTGTTCCAGACGGTCAATAATATCGTGACTTCGATTGAAAATGACGATACTGCATCCTATCTCCGGTTTTTGGAAGATTCCTTTCCGTATATGCAGAAGTATGGCTATGAATCTGGAATGGAATTGATTTTGACAGAACTGGCTTCTATGCTGAAAGACAATACCATTGGTTCTGTTTCTGACCGTGCTTTGCTTCTGGACTTCCGTGCCGCTAATGAGAAGAAACCGGAAAAGGCAATCAAGCTGGAAAAAGAAGCTGTGACGCTGATCTCCGAAGTGACCGCAGAGAACGCCCTTCTTGCAGCGAATCTCCATGCAAACCTTGGCGGTCTGTATAAGCAGACCAGTAAGTTGGAACTGGCAAAGCAGCATATGGAAACGGGTATTCACTTGCTTGAGCAATACGGCTTGGCGCCTTATCATGACAGTATTCCGCAAATCACCAATTATGCGGTACTGCTGACGGATATGGGTGAGCCGTACCTCGGGTTATCTGCATTACAAAGGCTGTCTCGTGTCATCAAAGAATCTAACTCTGATGTGTCCGGTGATTATGCCGTTGTACAAGAAGCTATGGGCAATATCTGTCTGTCAATCGGCGATGTGCTGCAAGCTACCACACACTTTAAGAACGCTCTGGCTATCTATGAGGTGCTGTTTGATGCTGAACCGGAACTGATTGAAGAAAAGAAGCAGGACATATTAGAAACTTATACTCAGGCTGGGGTGCAATTAGGTAGACAGTGGTTGGATGCGAAAAATTGAATTTTGTGAGGTGTTGGCATGAGTGAATTCATGAAATTAGCGATTGTATTTATTTCAATGTTAGTTTTGTTTTATTTTTTATGGGTCAACGGATATATGATTTTGAACGCAAAACGAGCCTTATTATTTGTTGTTTCACTCAGAGGGAAAAATAAATGCGAAGTTTCTTTTTCATCTTGTAGCGGATATGTAAAAAAGGTAATAAAATTTAACGAAAGTCGTTAATATACTTTTAAGTTGGATGGCGATGTCTCAAAAGGAAGTATCCATGTTATTGTAGAAAATGAAAATAAAGAGACCATATTAGATTTGACACCAGAGATAAAAACCGGTATGTTGACTGTCGATGAAAAATGTAGATATTTTCTAATACTATAAATGAGCAAATTTGAAAAATTGCACAAAACTACGCTATAGATTTCATAAAAGTGCTAAAGTCATGACTTTCCTTTGCACATCGGAAAAGATAATGATACTTTTCCAACTGGATAAGGGAGCTATAGAAAATATTGATGAGCGATTAAAAGAAAGTTTGTCAATTTATTTAAAAAGAAAAGAAAAGTTACAATTCCTGAAAAAAGCATTGTATTTTGCACCTACATTAACTGAGACAAAACAACACATTTTGCTTTCAATATGCCACATGCTCTGTAACCGCTTAACTGGAAAGAGAAATTTAGAAGCAAAATATCTGCAACTAATCAGGATTGCTATTCGAACATTAAAGAAACGTGAAGAGTTTTTTAATAAGTTATAGTATAATTTTTGCTTAAAAGTTGCAAGGAGCAAATTAAAACCAGGAGGATAATTATGGGACATTTTTATATGGAGAATATATGCACGATGGACGAACAAAGGAAATGTGAATTAAAAATAATTGCCGGCAAAATAGGATGGATCTTATTGATTGCGTATTTGGGTTCGCTAATACTTATGCGAATAATGCCGATTTTTGCTGAAAATATGGCTTTTTATATATTTTGGGCTGGTATCGTATGGGTGGGAATGAAAAAATGGGGAAGGTTGTCTTTGCTGGATACATGTTATTCTAAAAACAAATATGAATTATCCGTATTGGAAAAAGGTTTATTAACGGCATTTGTAATATTTTTATCCCATGTTTTTTGTGCATTCTTTTTGTTTTTGTATGCAAAAGTATTTCAAGACATCGTAATGATGAATGATAAAAGTTTACACAGTGTTTTAGATATTTTCACAGGTGTAATACTGGGACCTCTGGTAGAGGAATGGATTTTTCGGGGAATTCTATGGTCTAAGCTGAAGTCTTATGGGGAGGGATTTGCAATTTTAGCAACAACTATACTGTTTGCTATAATGCATGGTCAGGGGTTATTATTAATATTTCTTTTGATTGGTTTTTTTTCAGGTGTTTTGGTCTGCCTCACAGGAAATTTATGGTATGCTATTACTTTTCATGTTATTCATAATCTGGGGATTTTCTTGTGGGAAAATAAATTGTTTTCCTTTTCAATGAATATGGTTTTAACCATGTTATTAAATGCAGGACTCTTTTTAATGCTTTTAATCCTGCTATTGCTCTGTAGTAAGAAGAATATACTTTTACATTTGTATTATTGTAAAAAGAAATTATTAGAAAAAATTATTTCTGAAAAAAGTAGATTAGTAGTTTTTTTTAATACAGCTGGAATTATGTCATTTGTTTTTTATTTTGGAGTTTCATGGCTGATATCGTTGGTTTCTTTTGGACTAAATTTATAAAGGTAGGTGTTATTTCATGAAAGGTAGTGAGTCGCAGAAATGGTCTGTCAACTTTATTGATGGCTATTTTGAGTATATTTTGAGTTTATATAAAAAAGAGGAATCATCACCCAAATGCTATATGGATTTGCTTATTATTATTTCGGATGCAATAGATTATCTAAAGGATCCTGTTTGGGAAGAAGTTGGTTATTCTATATGTAAAAAAATATAGGTTCCTTTGCAAGTGCAACACATATAATGGACAAATGACATCATCAGCCAGTATCTCTGGATTCCTTTTTGGGAACGCAGCTGATATTTATCCAGACCAAGCTTTTTCTTGCTTTGTCGGAAAAACAGTTCAATTTGCCAGCGTTGGGTATAAAGTCTCAGGATTTCCTGCGTGGATAATGCTGCATTCGTTGAAACAAAGATCCGCAGTGCTTTTGGAATCCCAAAACATGGTGTTGGATAGCTCAGTAGAACCACTGTATTGGGAACATCATTCAGATTCCCTTCATACCGATATACGTAAAACTGCCTTTTATCAACGGTCACAAGGCTGATGTTTGGATCTGTTTTCCGCAAGTGAAGGGCAAATGCACTGGCTTTCTGACGGATTCCGCAAGGATAGAGGATTCGGTTGGTTTTTAAAGCCCCTATGGTGTAGAATCCTTTTTTAGCAAAGCAATCCATGACTTTGGCTGAAGTATACCAGCTGTCACAAAGGAAGTAGGAAACTATCGGTGCAATAGGAAGTTCTGCAGCAATATCCTGTATGATCTGGATCTTTGATTTTGTTTTATCATACAGAATAACGGCATAATTCAGAGTGATTCCATTGCAGAAAGCATGACGGACACGATCTGGTGCCCATAATCCTGTCTGCCTTTCAGATGAGATTGATGAAAATACGCAGCTTCGATTGGATGCAAAGCCTGTGACGAAAGCTTTGTATGGGAAGCAATCGTATCATCCACAATGCAAAAGATAGGCTGACCGGAAATAGTCGCCTCCCGGTAGATCAAATATGCAACGCTGTTTCTTAGGGCATCCTGAAAAAGGAAATCATTCCACTTTCCCTGATTCAGGAAGTGAGCCACAATCGTTCTATGATGTTGGCTGGTCAAGGCGAAATCCGTTGTTTTGCCACGGTATCCACGCAAAAAGGTAGAAAGAATGATAGCCATAAAATGCTGCAGGTAAATATCGGATAAAAAACAGTTGAGGTTGAGAACTTTAAAGTAATTGTAAATCTTATTGGAATGATGTATAATGTTTGCAATAGGCACCCCCTTGTTTGAATGAGTAGGTTGTTGGTCGCACTTCAATTATACATCATTCAGCAGAGGGTGTCTTTCTTTTGTGCAAAATTTAGGATTTACTCATTTATAGATCTAATACTTAAATTTGAAAAAGCAGATGGCAAGATTAAGTTACAATGGGATTAGTGGGTATATAGTTTATAAAATCATCATTTTTCAAATCGCAGTCTGTCGTAGCCTCAAATTAAATAAAGAACTGCCTTGGGCAGCCATGTACTTAACGGTGTGTGGCTGCTTTTCCTTTGTTGAAACAGAATAAAACAATGAGAGAATACAGGGATAATATCCTGATTGAAGCATATAATAGGCTTTAGAACGGAAAACTGTGTTAAGTTGCAAAAATCTTTCCTAAAACCGGTTATACATATTGATTTGAAGGTTGCGATATGGTAATATAGAACAGAAAACTGTATTAAGTTGCAAAAATCTTTCCTAAGGAGGTTATCGTATGGAGATTCGCAGAGATTTTTACTTAGACAAATTGATTAGAAGAAAGAACAATGGATTGATTAAGGTAATTACAGGTATTCGCAGATGTGGAAAGTCCTATCTGCTGAATAATATTTTCTATAATCACTTGTTAGAGTCCGGTGTCCCTGCTGACCATATTATTCGTTTTGCGTTTGATTCCGCAGATGACCTGTATTTGATTGGAGAAAGCCTTATCAAAATTGAAAAAGAAAAACGTGGAGTTGATCCGGAGAAATTTATGGCATATATCCGTTCCCAAGTTACCACGGATGGAATGTATTATCTGCTTTTGGATGAAGTTCAGCTGATGGACTGCTTTGAATCTGTATTGAATGGTTATCTTCGCAAAGATAATATGGATGTATTCGTAACCGGAAGTAATGCAAAATTCCTGTCCAAAGATATTGTTACGGAGTTTGCCGGACGTGGAGATGAAGTCCATATGTATCCACTGAGTTTTTCGGAATTTATGTCGGTTTTCAAAGGCGACAAGTATATGGGATTGTCTGAATATATGCTTTACGGAGGCATCCCGCTGGTCGTTCTTCGTGAAAGTAGCAGCGATAAGGCGGCAGCATTGCAAAACCTGTTTAGCGAAATTTATATTCGAGATATTTTCAAACGTAACCGGATTAAAAATATTGGAGAACTGGAAGACCTGCTGAATATCCTTTCCTCTGCTATTGGTTCTCTGACCAATCCTGAGAAGTTAAAGAATACCTTTAAGACTGTAAAAAAATCTAAAATCACTTCAAAAACGATCAAGAAATATCTGGATTGTTTTGAGGATTCTTTCCTGATTGAATCAGCACAGAGATATGACATCAAGGGTAAGGCATATATTGAAACTCCAAAGAAATACTATTTCTCTGATCTTGGACTTCGCAACGCAAGAATTAACTTTCGTCAGTTTGAGCAGACTCATTCTATGGAGAATGTAATTTACAATGAGCTGCGTATGAGAGGTTACAGTGTCGATGTAGGTGTTATCCCGATTGCAGAAAAAGATAAGGCAGGGAAAGTGACCCGTAAGCAGCTGGAAGTTGATTTTGTATGCAATCTCGGTTCTTCCAGATATTATATCCAGTCAGCTTATTCATTACCTGATGAAGCGAAACGTACTCAGGAAATCAGACCGTTTAGAAAGATAGACGATTCTTTCAAGAAGATTGTTATTACAAAAGATATTGTACAGCCGTACTATGATAACTATGGTATTTTGACCGTGAATATCTATGATTTCCTTCTTGACCCGCAAATTCTTGAAAAATAGTACAATGTAAACTCTTGTTGCGGATATGCAAAGTCGGTGTGGTGGTGAATTATAGTGATTTTAAGTACAATGAAGTCACCAAGCAAAGGAGGATTTCATATGAAACTATCTGATAAAATTGTAGGACTGAGAAAGTCCAATGGAATGTCTCAGGAGGATTTGGCTGAAAAACTGGATGTATCAAGACAAGCTATTTCTCGTTGGGAATCAGGAGCTGCGATGCCTGATGCAAATAACATTCTTCAACTTAGCAAGCTGTTTGATGTTACAACAGATTACTTACTGAACGATGATTACCAAAGTGATAATGACTTGCCGAAGATAAAAGAAGTTCAAAACGATAATCTCGGTCAGATTATGATCTATCTGGTGACACTTGAAGTGATGATACTTTTGATGCAGTTTATGACAATGTTCATTCTTCAAAATGTGTTTTTTGCATTTCTAAGTTTCCTGCCGTTTGTTGCAGCCATTGGCGGGTTTGAATATGCGTATCAGAAGAAAGTATCCAGTGCAACAGAAAAAACAAAGAACTTCCGTAGAAAGTTTTACAAAATTTCTGCTTGGTTGGGACTTTATTTCCCGATTAGATTTATCGTAAGTGTTGCGGCAGGATTCTACCCTCGTCCGTATAATACTTTGGTATTAGAGGCTATTATTTTAGTAATCTATATTGCAGTAGCAACTTGTGTTAATCTTTCAATAGACAAAAGTTATTTGCCAAAAGAATAAAAGGAAAAATGATTTTGTATAGCAGTCATGCACTACGGCGTGTGGCTGCTTCTTTTTTTTGCTCAATTTCCACTCAATCCACGCTCAATGTGCTTTTGCCCTCTTTCCAGTAGAATGAAATTGCAATGAAAACAGCACCAAATTCAAAAATCCGGTGCCACTTCAAAGCAAATCTACTGAAAAGAGGGCATTTTTTATGACTATCAAATTTTTTGAGGAGGAATTAAGCAAATGAAAGAACTGAAAAGCATCAAAATTATCGCCGTAGATCATGGCTACGGCAACATCAAAACAGCAAACACCGTCACCCCTACCGGCATTACTGCCTATGACACAGAACCGATTTTCTCCGGTAACATTCTGGAATACAACGGCACCTATTACCGCATCGGAGAGGGACACAAGGAATTTATTCCGGACAAAGCCATGGATGAGGACTATTATCTTTTGACTCTGATGGCAGTTGCCAGAGAGCTGAATGCGTATGGCATCCGTGAAGCAGATGTTCATCTGGCTGCCGGTCTGCCGCTGACCTGGGTTCGCAAACAGCGTGAAGATTTCCGAACTTACCTGCTCCGCAATGAATATGTATCTTTCCATTTCAATGGTAAGGAGTACAAGCTCCATTTTGTCGGATGCAGTTTGTTCCCTCAAGGTTATCCCGCTATTGTCAGCAGATTGGGCGATTTCAAGGGAACCAATCTCCTTGCAGACATCGGAAACGGCACCATGAACATTCTCTATATCAACAATAAAAAGGCGGTGGAGAGCCGTTGTTGGACAGAGAAGTTTGGTGTGAACCAGTGTATGATCGCTGCTAAAAATGCCGTGCTGGACAGCTTTGGTGTCAAAATCGAAGAAGTCACCATTGAGCAGGTGCTTCGCTATGGAACAGCGGACATCGGCAAGCCTTATCTGGACTGTATCACTGCCATTGCGAAAAGGTATGTAGCGGATATTTTCGCCACACTCCGCCGCTATGAATACAATCCGGAACTGATGCGACTGTATATTGTTGGCGGTGGTGGCTGTCTGGTCAGAAACTTCGGGCAGTACGATGAAACCCGTGTAACCATTCTGGATGATATTTGTGCGACTGCTAAGGGATATGAATATCTCGCCCATGCCAGCCTTCGCAGGAAGGAGTAAGCATGAGTGAGAATATCCGCAGCACAAATCTTCGTTTCAATCTGGACAAGGATGTGCAGAACCGGGCGTGGCAGTATCTGCAAACGATGGATAAAAAGAAATTCAAATCCTACAGCCAGATTATCGCCATTTCTCTGGTGGACTACTTTGACCGTTACTACAAGAAGCAAGATGAGCCGTATCTGGAAACCAGAGAGCGTGAGGAACGCTTCGTGGAGCAGATTGTAACAGCGGTGGAAAATGCCATGAACAGGACCCTACCGGTATATTTGGCAGGCTGTATGGTTGGTATTGCTCAGATTACACCGCAGGTAGCTGTTGCAACATCCGAACCGGAAGATGCAGACCTTGACTGGGATTTTCTTGGGGAATAACCGGTATCTATTCTGACAACGGAAGGAGGTGAACGCATGACACAGTTTCTAATAAAGGATACCCTGATACCGCCGTATATGGCATTTCCACGATTTTTACTGGATATGGAGCAGCTGAGTGAAACCGCAAAAATACTGTATGTACTTTTGTTGGATAGAGCAAGACTTTCACAGAAAAACGAAGGCTGGGTAGATGAGCGTGGGCGTGCGTTCATATTCTTTCCAATCAAGGATTTGGCAGAAACCATGCACAAAAGCGAAATGTCTGTTAAGACCGCTCTGGCAGTTCTGGAAAAAACGGATTTGATTTTCCGCAAGCGTCAGGGACCGGGATTGCCAAACAAAATCTATGTAAAAGTCCCACCGGAATATCTGGTGCAGACGGACAGAAATCTTTCCCTGATACAGACAGAAACCTATCCGTCTGACGGACAGGAAACTGTCTCTGTAAGGGAAAGAAAAGTGTCCGGAAGTAATAATGAAAAGAACAATAACAAGATAAAGAAACAAGGGAGTAAGGCTGACCGCACCGCTTACGGAAAATATCAAAATGTTTTCCTGAATGAAAAGGAGCTGGCACAGCTTCAAAAGGAAATACCATTATACCGGGAATATATCGAAAAGCTGTCTGGCTATATACGTTCCAGCGGGAAGCGGTATCAAGACCACGCTGCTACGATTCACAGCTGGTATACGCAGGATCACCCGGCTCCCGTAAGACGCAGCTATGAATGTAAGGAGGATGAAAGCCTATGAACCAAATCACTGGCACCATTCAGAATATCTTTTCTGACCGCCCTTTGCAGGAAGATGAATACCGCAATGAATCAGACAACCTCATCCACTGCGCCAAATGTAAAACACCCAGGCAGCACCATGTGGTTGTTCTTGGAAAGGAAATGGTGGTTCCCATTCGCTGCCGCTGTCAGCAGGAAGTCCAGGATAAAGAGGAAGCGGAGAGAAAGCACCGTGAATTTCTGGATCAGGTGTCCCGTCTGAAAGCCAACGGCTTACAGGACAAGTCCCTGCGGGAATACACCTTTGCCAATGATAAGGGTTACAACCCGGAAATGCAGAAAGCCCATGACTATGTTGTCCATTGGAGCGAAATGAAGGCAAAATCCATCGGCTTGCTTCTCTGGGGCGATGTGGGAACCGGAAAATCCTTTTTTGCCGGATGTATCGCCAACGCTCTGCTGGAGCAGGGTGTTCCGGTGCTGATGACCAATTTCTCCCGGATTCTCAACGCCCTGTCCGGGCTGTATTCCGAGGAGAAGAACCAATATATCGACAGCCTGAACCAGTACAGTCTGCTGATTATTGATGACCTGGGAATTGAGCGCAGTACGGAGTTTGCCTTGGAACAGGTATTCAATGTCATTGATAGCCGATATCGCAGCAAATTGCCACTGATTGTGACAACTAATATGACCTTGGAGGAACTGAAAAATCCGCAGGATCTGACTCGCTCCCGTATCTATGACCGAGTATTGGAACGGTGTGTGCCGCTGAGAATCAACAATCAGAATATCCGGCAGAGAAATGCCGCTGAAAGCATGAAAGAAGCACGGAAAATACTGGAAAGCGGTACTGGAACGTAAGACCGGCGGTGCCGGATTGTCTCCTAATCAGCGGTGCATTGATAATTCCGCTCATGCAGCAACAATCCCGGCACCATTCTTTTCTAAAACAAGTACCAAATAAAAATCAGTTAGACCGGATATGGTCAGAAAGGACGTAAATATGACCGAGGATGAAAAGAAATTATTGCAGGCGAAACACAGACAGGAAGCGGTTGAAGCCAGAAACCGTCAGAAAGAGAGAAAACAGCGCACAAGAAGATTGATTCAGCAGGGAGCTATTCTGGAAAACGTATTCCCGGAAGCACAGATAATGGACTTGGATAATCTAAAAATGGAGCTGGAAAGACGATTAAGTGCAGAAGTTACGGAAAAACATTGAGGTACGAAAGTATCTCTATTCCCGAAGGGCGCACTTACTCACCACCCGATAACATCGGGCGGTGGTATCCCCTTCGGGGCCGTGCGCTCTGCGAGGCGGATGCGGCTCCTGCGGGAGCCTTATGGACAATGCCACAATCCTGCGAGCTTGCTGTCATTGTCCACGCAGCTGGTGGTCGGTGTTACCACCTATAAAAAATACCGTCGCTTTAACCGACGGTATTCCACCAACTGTCTGCAAAAACCTGCCACCGGCAGCTTTGTTGCAGAGATGGGCATTGTTGCCAAGCCCCATTTGCTTTTTCTAAAAAGCAACAAAAACAAAAGCGAAAGGACGGTGATGAAGAATGGCAATCTATCATCTGGAAGCAAAGGTCATCAGCCGTGGAGCCGGGCGCTCCGCTGTGGCGGCTTCCGCATATCTGAGCTGTTCACAGATATACAACGACTACGATGGGATTCAGCATGATTACACCAGAAAACGAGGGCTTGTCTGGCAGGAAGTATTTCTTCCGCCAATCGCTCCGGCTGCGTGGAGTGACCGAAGCATTCTGTGGAATGCGGTGGAGGAAAACGAAAAGACCAAGGACAGCCGCCTTGCCCGTGAATTTGTGGTAGCACTTCCCATAGAACTGGGAAAGACAGACTGGCAGAGCCTTCTCACAGAATTTATTCAGGACAATTTTGTGGCCGAGGGAATGTGTGCGGATGTTGAATCCATGACCCATATCCGCCCGGACACAATCCACACGCCCACATTATGCTGACGATTCGCCCCTTACAGGAAAACGGTAAATGGCAGCATAAAACCGAAAAAGAATATCTGTGCGTGAGGGATGGCGCAGAATGGGGATTTACCTCTGCTGAATATAAGATCGCACAGGCGGAGGGCTGGGAGAAACAGTATCAATATCTGGTTGGCGAGCGAAAGGTGTATATGGCACCTTCAGAAGCTGAGAAGCAAGGTTATGAACGAGCCAACAAGTATCCCAAAAGTACAAAGTATGGCAGACAGAATCCAATTTCTCAGCGTTGGAACAGCGATGAACAGCTACTCATCTGGCGGGAAAAATGGGCAACCGTTACCAATCGGCATTTGGCACAGTATCCGGAGATAGATGCCCGGATCGATCACCGCAGTCACGCCGCACGGGGATTGGATGAACTGCCAACCATCCACGAGGGCTATCACGCACGAAAGCTGGAAGCGATGGGTATCGTTTCTGACCGCTGCGAAATTAATCGCCAGATCAAGGCGGACAACGCCCTTCTCCGGGAGCTGAAAGCGAAGGTCAAAAAGCTGGCTGCTGCAGTAAAAACTTCGATTCCGGAGCTGGCAAATGAACTGGAATCCCTGCGTGAGAATATGATTGTTCTTATGTACCGCATCAGCCATATCCGTATCAGCAAGCAGAAAATCTCTGACTATGTGGATGCTGTAAAACCGGTCGTGGAACGATATACGGAAATCAAACAGGAAATCAAAGAGAAAAACACAGAGCGAAAGCAGCTCCGTGCAGAACAGGATTCTCTACCCTTTATTCATGTGATAAAGCATCAGAAATTGTCGGAGCAGGTTGCTACGCTGACTGAGGATTTGGAGGAATTGAAATCCGAAAAGTCCATGCTTCTGAACAGTATGGAATGTGCGGATGATGCAGCCTTCTCCAAATTCAAAAAGGAAGTCAAGAATCTTGATACACAGATGGACGCACTGGAACAGGCAGAAAATAAATTCACTGCCGAACTGGACAGAACACTGGAGAGATACAGGGATTTGGAAAAAACCGTTGCCGATGTGGATGCAGGCGAATTGACCGACACCAGAATGGAGCTTCGCACTGGCAAAGAGCAATCCGCAGCCAGTCAGCTTCAAAAAATCTACGGCGTTAAATATGATTATGATATGATGCGTCAGAGCAAGCTGGAAGTGAAGAAAATGCTTGGGGAAGTTACCAGAAAGCCTTCTATTACTCAAATGCTTCAGCGCAAAGAACCAGAATCACAGATGCAAAAACCTCCCAAAAGAAAGCAAAAAGATTACGAGCGATGATAACAAAATCCACCATTACCACTCCGATTTTGGAATGGTAGTGGTGGATTGCTGCTCTACAATATATCTGAGCCAGTGAAAAATATACTGTCCTTCCTGTGTACATATCGTACTACACAGTATTTTCAACAGAAAAAATACCATCGCTGCTACTTTGGAAGTATCTGCGATGGTATTCCTTTACTAAGGATGCAATAATTATATTTGACATTGTACTTGGACAGTTATCGAATTTCAAATTCTACTGCCAGATAATGAGTATGGATTTCATCTTCTATCGTTTCATATATTTTCTTTATGATGCGATATTTACCGTCTGACAAGTCGCCATACCACGTTTTCCAATTCGTAGAAAAAGCCGTAATTTCTCCCGCTGGAATCTGGTATAGAGTATCTGTCTACAATCCATCCGTCAGCTGATCCAGCCTGTGTCATTCACCGTTTTCCCACTTCTGAATATCATACCATTCCCAGGTTTTCAGTCCTTTTCCACTTTGATTTGAAATTTCAATATCGCCTTCCCGGGATTTATACTTTTCCATCATCATAGTCACGTTAGGCAAGGTATTCATCGCTATATGCCTTTTTTCCAGTAACTGTTTTCTGTTCTCCGGTATTGCCGTTGGTTACAGCAATGCTGGCAATCTTAGAAGCATCCACCATTGAAACTCCTGCCACTACTGATGTAGTTTCTCCCGACTCAGCTCCGTTTGATCCGTTAACATCTCCATCAGCAACAGGAAATTGAATATCCTGTCGCACTTCTTCAGTAGCAAAGATGCACCATTTACCATCCATGTAGATTTCAATGGTTCCTTCGGCAGCACCGTACTGATATGCGTATCCCTCGCCAAAATTCGATTGATCATTTACGGTAGGCTTGGTGTTCCCGTGAACAGAGGATGTGATCTTGCCATTCATCACATCGTGGTGAGCATCTGTATTTTCAAATCCTGTGTACAGATAGAGTGTGTCATTCACCATAACCATCGGAATCACAGCACCACTATCTGCTGAGTGAGAAGTATGTTCCGAATTTTCATTGCCCAAGTTGGTACTATCAAATGAAGCACGAATCACGATTGCATAATCTACATTTTCCAATCTTTCAGGTTCATTGACAAGCACTTCGGGACTAAATACCCTCACTCCATTTCCCACATCAAATACCATAGCTGCCAAAATTTTTTCCGCCTCGGATTGGATTAGAATAGGTTTATTCAACTCATAACCGTTGCAGCTCCATCCGAGGATGGAATAATTCTCAGGGAATGCAAAATATGTGATGAAGGAACCACCATGTTCGTTGGTATCGACTTGAATATCAACACCTACTGAATGACCGTTTTCACGACGAACATCCAATAAGATGTTTATCTCATCGACTTCACTCGTTAATACGGCAGGCGTAGATTTTGTGCAAGTGCCATTACTCCACTGCTCGGCATAAACAGTGCCGCTCATTACACTTTGACCAAAGGTAGTATCATAGGTAAAAGTATTACCATTTCCGGGTGTAGACTGTTCAACAAGTGTTATAGAATCACCAATCGTTTTGGGATTTGTCAGGAAACAAACCGCCGTAACGATAGCAGCAATTATTGCTACGACAACAATCCAGAACGCAGGCTTTTTATAATTCAACACACGCTTCACCCTTTCTTTTACGCCAACCTCGCCAAAGGCAAGCGGGCAAACCAAAATCGTTCTTCTATTTACGCTACAAGAGAGTAATGTTTCGGAATAGGAAATAGACTCGCTCTGATTTAATTCTCGAATGACTTTCTCGTCGCAAGCCAACTCAATATCTCTGCAAAGTAAAATATACGCAATCCATACAAGCGGATTGAACCAATGGATTGCTAAAACCAGATACCCCAGCGGCTTCCACCAGTGGTCACAGCGTTTTAAATGAGCGTTCTCATGGGCGATGATATGGGGAAGCTGCACTTCATCCGTTCCGGACGGAATGTAGATTTTTGGCTTAAAGCAGCCTAGGATAAATGGTGTTTGGATATCATCGCAAATCCAAATGTTGTCCCGCACATTTAACGATGGACGAACCTTGTTGTGGATTTTTCGGTAGCTCACAAGAGCAAATACAGCAAAAGTGAAAATGCCAACTATCCATGCAACACTGAGAATCGTTGTTATGTTAGCTCCGTTGTTTGCAGGAACCGTCACACCTTCAAAGTAGCGGTCGCCAAGGTAATCATTGATTTGTGTATCTACGATATTGAAACCTGTATTCACATCAAAGGATGGTCCGGAAACGACCTCATTCGGAAAAACCTCTGCGCTTGGCACCATGCTCAAATTGCTTTCGATGGTAATCGGGCATAAGAGTCGAATTGCAACAGCACCCCAAAGCAGAACATTGATCCACTTAGGTGCCTCTCTCAAAACTACACGCAAAAGTACGACCGCAAGGATCAGCCAAGATGCGGCGATACTCATATTTACAATTTTCAAAAAGAGTGAACTCATAGATTACTCCTTTCCGGCGGCTGCATCAATCATGTGTCGAATCTCCGCAGCTTCCTGTTGAGAAATACCCTTCCTTTGTGTAAAAGCCGCAATGAAAGCAGGGAGGGAGCCTTCAAAGGTTTCATCTACAAACTGCTCGCTCTGAACAGCATAGAACTCGTTCTTGGTCAGCACAGAGGAAACAGTTCCTCCGTTGTTTTGGAAAATCCCACGCTCACAGAGTTTGCGTAACACGGTATAAGTGGTAGAACGGTTCCAATTCAGTTCCTTCTCACAGAGCTTTACCAAATCTCTGGAGTGCAAAGGCTCATTCGCCCAAATAATATCAGCGAAGTGGGATTCCACTACGCCCATTTTAATCTCAGCCATAAAGATTTCTCCTTCCAGTTGATAGTCAATAAACTAATTATAGTTTACTCTCAATAAACTGGAATGTCAATAGGAAACAGTCATGTTCATAATAGTTTCACAAGTATTTGGGTTTCTGCATTTTCTAACTTTCCGACAAGCTGGTGGGATGTCAAAACAACTTCTGTCCAACTCGGATTCAAGGGAAAAGAGAGAACTTGTACCCATGATGTGTACAAGCTCTCTCCCTTGGCGTTAGCAATATATTAGTTCATTCAAAACAATTTCCTCCGCAGCATTGCGGATGTTATTGCAGGCACCTACCCAGATCATCTGATCAAGAGCTTTTAATTCCTCGTTTACACCATGCTGCTCCTGCATTTGTCGAGTCAGCAGCTCCATCCGTTGACGAGCCGTATCATCAATGTCGTTCAAGTGTGATACCAGCTTTCCGTCGAACAAAAGCTCCGTATACAACCCCGGGCGATGCTCTTTTATGTAATTCATTCGCATACGACCATACTTACCGTAATGTGGTTCTTCTTCAACCGGAAGCTCCAGGTTCGGATAATACATTCCGTCCTCGCCTAAAGTGTAGGTGCCGCCTAATTCTTCAAAAATCGATTTCATAGAAAACCCTCCTGTCATGTTTACTTGGTGCTTACTTTATGTTATAATAGCACATGATACATCACATAGCAAGAGAAGGAGGAAAAGCAGATGCGACAAAATGAAGATGTTATCGCCCTCTATTCCCGTAAATCAAAATTTACAGGGAAAGGCGAGAGTATTGGCAATCAGGTTGAACTTGGCAAAGAGTATGTTCGTGTGCATTTTGGTGATGCCGCTGTAGATAAAATCGTAGTATATGAAGATGAGGGATTTTCCGGAGGGAATCTGAACCGTCCGGCATTCAAACGAATGATGGATGCAGCAAAAAAGCGACAGTTTAAGGCAATCATTGTCTATCGTCTTGACCGTATCAGCCGTAATGTCAGCGACTTCTCTGGATTGATTGAAGAACTTGCCCGTTTGGATATTTCTTTTATTTCCATCAAGGAGCAGTTTGACACCAGCACCCCGATGGGACGAGCCATGATGTATATTGCATCTGTTTTTTCTCAGTTGGAGCGTGAAACCATTGCCGAGCGTATCCGTGACAATATGCATGAGCTGGCAAAGACCGGACGCTGGTTAGGTGGTACAACCCCTACCGGCTTTGAATCCGAAGCTATAAAAAGCATTACAGTGGACGGAAAGACAAAGAAAGCCTGCAAGTTGAAACTTGTTCCGGAAGAAGCAGATATAGTCAAAACGATTTTTGATTTGTATGTGGAAACGGATTCTTTGACTTTGACAGAAGCGGCGTTGATTAAGCAAGGGTTCAAGACAAAGAACGGAAAATATTTTACCCGTTTCTCGGTCAAAGCGATTTTGCAGAATCCGGTCTACATGGTCGCTGACCAAGAGGCGTATGATTTCTTTATAAAGAATGATACAGACCTGTTCTCCGAGCATGATGCCTTTGACGGTGTTCACGGCATGATGGCATATAATCGTACCGATCAGGAAAAAGGCAGAGCGAGTATCTCGTTACCGCCGAGTGAATGGATTGTGTCCGTTGGCAAACATCCCGGACTAATTCCCGGCAAGGTGTGGGTGCAGGTTCAAGAGTCATTGGAACGCAACAAGTCCAAGTCTTTCAGAAAACCACGCAGTAACGAAGCGTTGCTGACCGGTCTGCTGTTCTGCAGCTGCGGTGAGCGTATGTATCCGAAGATGAGCAAGCGAAAAACTGCTGACGGCAAGGTGATTTACACCTATGTGTGCAAAATGAAAGAGCGCAGCCAGCGTACCGTGTGCAACAGCAAAAACGCAAACGGCAATACACTGGATATGGCAATCATCGAACAGGTAAAAATGCTTGCAGATGATAAGGAGACTTTTGTCAGTCAGTTGGAGCAGAGCCGAAAATTCTATACCGGCAATCGCATGGACTACGAACAGCGGATTTCCGATATGAGAAAAGAGAAGGCAGAAACAGAGAAGAAAATCAATTCACTGGTGGATTCTCTCGTGGAAATGGGTGACAGCCCTGCCAAGGCTCATGTAACAAAGCGAATTGAGCAACTGAACGAAGAATACCAGTCCCTTGAAAAACGTATTCAGGAGCTGGAAGGACTGACTACGCAGCACGCTCTCAGTGATGTTGAATTTGACTTGATGCGCCAGCTGCTGACTGTCTTTAAGGACGGCATTGATGAAATGACCATAGAACAGAAACGAGCAGCCATCCGCACCATCGTGCGTAAGGTTATCTGGGACGGAGTCAATGCCCATGTGGTTCTGTTCGGTGTGCAGGACGATGAAATCGAATACCCGGAAATCGCTTCTGCTGCTTCTGATAATACAGACGATGAGGACGATAATGATGAATTGGTGGCATTTTCCGATGTAGATTACGAAGATGATGATACGGAGGATGACCGCCTGGGAAAAACTAATCCCCTCAGTGCATCAAAAACGCATTGGGGGGAGGATAGCAAATGAGATTCTGATGACCTTCCGTGCTGGTAAAAAATATGCAAAGGATATCTCGTTATATGACCCGATCGGGGTAGATAAAGACGGAGAAACCGTCAGCCGGATGGATGTGCTGGAGGCAGAAGGAAAAGAAGTTCTGGAAACCATTATTTTAAAGCAGGAAATTGAACAGCTTTACCGCGCCTATGAAGCGTGTTTAAAAGAAACAGAGAAAATCGTCTTACGCAGCCGGTACGGGCTGTTTGGCGGAAAGGAACAGACGCAGCGGGAGATTGCCGCCAGACTTGGGATTTCGCGTTCTTATGTGAGCCGGATCGAGAAGCGGGCGCTGGAAAAAATGCGGCGGGGATTTGCGGAACACAAATAAAGAACAGAAAAAGCGGCTGGCAGATGTTAGGATGGACATCTGTCAGCCGCTTTTGTCATGTAATAGGAAATTTTCTGGAATTCCCTATTACACAAAAAGGCACTAACGTGCCAATGATGCGCACTCGCGCGAAGCAGAAACATGTCGCAAGCGACCGCGCTCGGCGCGAGAATGTGCCAAGCACATTCTTTTTCATCTCTTAGTCCTCAGCGTCCCGATATCCGTTCGGGTTCATCGACTGCCATTTCCAGGAGTCAGCGCACATCTCCTCAATGCCGTACTGAGCTTCCCAGCCGAGTTCATTTTTCGCTTTGGTAGCATCGGAGTAGCAGGTTGCGATATCGCCGGCGCGGCGTGGCTTGATTTCATAAGGAATTGTTTTGCCGCAGGCTTTTTCGTAAGCCTTGACAACATCGAGTACGCTGTAGCCTTTGCCGGTGCCGAGGTTGTAGATATATACGTTTGGCTTATCGTTAAATTTCTGGAGTGCTTTTACATGACCGACTGCAAGGTCAACTACGTGGATGTAATCGCGCACACCGGTTCCGTCCGGAGTCGGGTAATCATTGCCGAAAACACCTAGGCATTTCAGCTTGCCGACAGCAACCTGTGCGATATAAGGAACCAGGTTGTTCGGGATTCCCTTCGGATCCTCGCCGATCAGACCGCTCTTGTGTGCACCGATTGGGTTGAAGTAGCGGAGCAGAACGACATTCCATTCCGGATCTGCCACGTGCAGGTCAGTTAAAATCTGCTCAAGCATTCCCTTTGTCTGACCGTAAGGGTTTGTGATTTTGCCTTTCGGGCATTCTTCGGTGATCGGGACGAATGCCGGATCTCCGTATACAGTAGCGGAGGAGCTGAAAATGATTTTCTTGACGCCATGATTGCGCATTACGTCGCAGAGAATCAGGGTTCCGGTGATATTGTTGTGGTAATATTCCAGTGGCTTCGCAACGGATTCCCCGACTGCCTTTAAGCCTGCAAAATGAATGACCGAATCGATGGATTCTTTCTCAAAAATCTCATTGACTGCCTCGCGATCCAGCATATCTGCCTTGTAAAAGGTTACATGCTTGCCGGTGATTTTCTCCACGCGGCGCAGCGCTTCCTCACTGGCATTGTAAAGGTTGTCCATGACAACAACCTCATATCCGGCGTTTAAAAGTTCGATGCAGGTATGACTGCCGATGTAACCGGCGCCTCCAGTAACTAAAATAGCCATTGTAAACTCCTCCTTCATCCTACCTATAAGAATAATTTATTCTATACCTTCAATCTTTCTTTATTATAAACGCGGCTTGCGAGGAAAACAATCGGAAATATTGTCATGTGTTATCGAAATTATATTTTAAGAGGAAGTTTAACAATGCTTTGCGTAGAATTGGAAAGACTCGGATACAGTGTGCGTGATGATAGAATGTGTGTTCGAAAAACAGCTTGCATTTAAAAAGAGGGTGTGATATGATAAATACAGAACGGATGTTCGAGAAACGGGAGGAGGCAGAACCTCATGCTGATACAGGAAAATCTTTCAATCGAAGAAAAGTTAAGAATTTTATCGGATGCGGCGAAGTATGACGCCGCCTGCACCTCCAGCGGCGTGGGTAGAAAGGGAAAGGAAGGCTTTCTTGGAAACAGCCGGGTGGACGGCATCTGCCACAGTTTTGCCTCGGATGGGCGCTGTATCTCCCTGCTGAAAATTTTATTTACGAACCAGTGCATCTATGACTGTCATTACTGTGTCAACCGTCGGAGCAATGACACGGTCCGTACCTCCTTTACGCCGGAGGAGGTCTGCCGTCTGACGATGGAATTTTACCGGCGCAACTATATAGAAGGATTGTTTTTAAGTTCCGGTGTGCTGGAGACACCGGATCACACGATGGAACTGCTGTATCAGACCTTGTACCGCCTTCGGCGCGTCCATCGATTTAACGGTTACATCCATGTGAAAGCAATTCCGGGGGCAGATCCGGAGCTGATTGAGAGAGTGGGCTTTCTGGCGGACCGGATGAGTGTGAATCTGGAGCTTCCGACGGCTGATGGTCTGGCGCGCCTGGCACCGGGAAAGACGCGGGACAAGATACTGCGCCCGATGCGCCAGATCCAGACTGGGATCGCGAGACAGCTGGAGCAGGAAGGGCGTCTGGAGAGCAGAGGGGCATGGCTTCCGCAGAAAGAGCGCGGAGAAATTCAGATTCCGGGAGACGGGAGAAATGGAATTGGTGGTAAAGCGATAGGAAAAGGGGAAAGGGAATGTCTGCAGGCTGATAAGGGAATTCTGAGTCCGAATCAGACAGAGACAAAGATGGATTGGGGGCGGAATGGAGACAAGGTAAAAGGATTTATGAGGTCGAAAGAGCCGGGGGAAATGGATGAAAGGGTTGGAAGGACACATACACCGGAGATCCCCCGTGTCATCCCAGGACGATCGATCTATGGCAGTTTCGGACTGGGAAATATCTCAAACCGCAAGAATTATTTCGTCCCCGGCGGTCAGAGCACACAGCTCATTGTCGGGGCGACTCTGGAGAGTGATTATCAGATGGTTGCGGTCGCGGAAGCGCTGTATCGGAATTTTGGATTAAAGAGGGTCTTTTATTCGGCGTTTATCAAGGTGAATGAGGACAGCCTGCTTCCGGATCTTCCGGACGGACCGCCGCTTCTGCGGGAACACCGTCTGTACCAGGCGGACTGGCTGATGCGCTACTACGGCTTCCGGGCATCGGAACTTCTGAGTGAAAAGCACCCTAATTTTAATGTGTTTCTGGATCCGAAGTGCGACTGGGCGCTGCAGAATCTGGGTGAGTTTCCGGTGGAGATAAACCGGGCACCGTATGAGACACTTCTGCGTGTTCCGGGCATCGGGGTAAAGTCTGCGATGCGGATTGTCGCAACGAGAAAACAGGTGGCGCTTCGGTTTGAAGATTTGAAGAAGATGGGAGTTGTGCTGAAGCGGGCAGTATACTTCATTACCTGTTCAGGGCGGATGATGTACCCGGTGCAGATCCATGAGGATGCGATCGCGGCACAGCTAATCAGTGAAGAGAAGCGAAAGCAGTGGCAGTTGTCACAGAGCGGGCTGTACCGCCAGATGTCGCTGTTTGATGATTTTCATATGGCGCAGGCATGAAGCAGACGGAGGAGAGAAAAATGGTTGTATTTGTATGCGAAGACAGTCCAGAAGGTATATTCACAGGAGTATATGATGCCTGGAACAGCCGCTTAGGGCATGAGAACGTGCGGCTGGAAGTACAGGGCGAATATAATTACAGCCTGTTTTCGGAGTACCGAGAGGTGGCGGTGGATCGGCTCAAGGCACAGAAAGTCGTGCGCTCGGTGCGTCGATCCCTGTCAGAACTGGCGTACAGCTGGATTTACCGCACGGCGCTGAGTGAGCGGGAGGATCGGGCAGAGGCGGTCTACCGCTTTCTGGTCTGTGGGTTTAGCGCAGGGGCAGCAGGGAGACGTATCACGGAAAATTTACAGATACCGGCGGTGCAGACAGTCTTTCAGATCAACCGTGCGGTTGCCAATGAAGCGCATTTGCAGACAGAATTTCTGCGGTTTGCAGAATATTCCGATCATGTACTATTTTCTGAGATTGGTCCGAAAAACCGGGTGACGGCATTGCTGATGCCGTATTTTACAGATCGCCTGCCCTCGGAACCATTTATTATCTATGATAAAAATCACCAGGAAGCGGGAGTCTGGACAGGAAAGGGGCGGTGGTATATGATGCGTGGGGCTGAGACAGAACCCCTGCAGGCGCTTTCCGGGAGAACCGATCAGAGCGAATATGCGGCGCTCTGGAGTGCATTTTTTCATCAGATAGGAATTAAGGAGCGGGAAAATCCAGCCTGTCAGCGGATGCATCTGCCGCTTCGCTGCCGGAAATATATGACGGAATTTCAGTTCGGTTCCAACCGTTCAAATTTGGCTAAATTGTGAACAAATCGTAAACACAAAATCGAGAACCTTGTTCATAAAGAAACGAAAAAAGAATAAAAATAAGCCGGAAATCGGAAAAAAACAGCATTGAAACGAGAAAACTGCTGCATATATATTAAGATTTAAAGACCTTAAAAAACAATGTAAAGTCAACAGAAACAAGGACTTTTCTTACGAAAACTTTCGATTTTTGTAAGAAATACGGGATTTATTTAGTGAATGTTAATTATCTGTTCATATTTTGGACATAATTTGTTTTTATTATAGGTCACGTACCGATGAGGTACAAGAAAACATAAATCGTATGTTTTAAAGAGGAGAGAATAATTATGAGAAAGAATCTTACAAAAACAGCAGCAATCTTAGTTATGAGTGCAATGGTAGCAGCATCTGCTCTGACCGCTTGCGGCAGCAAAGCAGAGGAGACAACTGCAGCAGCAGAGGAGACTGTAGAGGCAGAAGAGACTGAGGCAGCTGAGGAGACCGAGGCTGAAACAGAAGAGACTGAGGAAGTTTCCGAGGAAGAGACCGAAGAGGCATCTGAGGAAGAGACTGAGGCAGCTGAGGAGACTGAGGCTGAAGCAGAAGAGACTGAGGCAGCTGAGGAGACACAGGCTCAGTAATCAATCTTTGATTGTAGAAGTTTGTTTCTATTCGGATATAACCGAAAAGGTTGTTAAGAAAATCGTAAGAGGGCAGTCGGTTGACAATCGGCTGCCCTTTTTGTATACTATAACTGTATTAAATGAACTAATACACTTATGATTTTTGATACAGGGCAGAATGGAGGAAAGGAGAATGTGAGCATGATTCTGATTGATTATAAAGATCGACGACCTCTCTATGAGCAGATTGTTGAGAAGCTGTCGGATCTGATGGTCCGGGGGATTTTGGAGCAGGACAGTCAGCTTCCATCCGTGCGGAGTCTGGCAACGGAGCTGTCGATGAATCCGAATACGATCCAGCGGGCGTATGCAGAGCTGGAACGCCAGGGATATATTTATTCGGTTAAGGGCAGGGGCAGTTTTGTGGCGGATAACCGGCAGATTCGGGAGAGGAAGCGGCAGGAGATCTGGGATCAGCTGGAACTTCTGATCCGGGATGCAAAAGGAACCGGCATCACGATGCTGGAGTTCCAGGAGCAGGTCATCCAGAGCTATGGAAGTGAGGAAGGAGGAAACAGGAATGATAAAGGCTGAGAATCTGACGAAGCGTTTTTATGATACAGTGGCAGTCGATCATATCCATGCGGAGATTCACAATGGAAGTGTCTTTGGTCTGATCGGAACTAACGGCGCCGGAAAAAGTACCTTTTTGCGGATGGCAGCCGGTATTTTAAAGCCGGACGAAGGGAGCATTACGGTTGATGATGAGACAGTATTTGAGAATACAAAGGTAAAGGCACGATGCTTTTATATCCCGGATGAGCCGTATTTCTTAAGCAATGGAACGGCGGAAGATATGAAGGTGTTTTATCAGGGAATTTATCCGAAGTTTGATGCAGCCCGGTTTGATAAACTGCTAAAGAATTTTGAACTGGAAAGCCGGCGGAAGGTGCAGACCTTTTCGAAGGGTATGAAAAAACAGCTCGCTGTGCTGCTGGGCATTTGCGCGGGAACCGATTATCTGTTCTGCGACGAGACGTTTGACGGGCTGGATCCAGTCATGCGGCAGACGGTCAAGAGTCTTTTTGCCAATGATATCGACGAGCGGAACCTCACGCCGGTCATCGCCTCCCATAATCTGCGGGAGCTGGAAGATATCTGCGACCATGTGGGTCTGCTTCACAAGGGAGGAATGCTTCTCTCAAAAGATCTGGACGATATGAAGTTAAATATTCACAAGATTCAGTGTGTGCTTCCGGCGGGAGTGGGGAGCAGCGATTTGCAGGGAATCGATATTATAAAGACGGAACAGAGGGGAAGTCTCCTGACGCTTACTGTGCGCGGAAAACGGGAGGAGATTCAGACAATTTTACAGGCGTATCATCCGGTGTTTTTTGAAATGATACCGCTTTCCCTGGAAGAGATCTTTATCAGTGAAACGGAGGTGGCTGGTTATGACATCAAAAGGCTTGTTTTTTAAATATATGAGAGAAAATACGAAGCAGCGTCTCTGGAGCGTGGCGCTTACCGCACTTTTGTGCTTCTTTCTGTTTCCGGTCCTGACAGCGCTGGAAACCAGCATAATGCTGCGTCCGGATAACTTGTCTAAAGAACTGAGCGTCGAAGTGGCGTTAGCAGAAGCAAAATTAAAGCTGACCAATGAGATGCTGCATATGTATTCGATCCAGAATGCAATGCTGGTATTTATCCTGATTGTGACGGCGGTGGTGCTGGCAGCGTCCGGTTTTTCGTATCTCCATTCGAAAAAGAAAACGGATTTTTTTCACAGCCTTCCGATCAGCCGTGAAATGCTTTATACTGTGACCTGCCTGGACGGTATCCTGTATCTGGCAGTCCCGTATCTGGTATTTCTGCTGGCGGCAGGAGTGATGCTGCAGGTAAAGGGCGCACCATTTTCATGGGGAACCCTGCTGATTGGGTATGTACAGCATATGTGCTTTTTTACACTGGTGTACATGACGGTTGTGCTGGCAGTGATTCTGACAGGCAATCTGATCGTGGGTTTACTGGGAACCGGCGTGCTTTTTAGCTGGGGACCGGGTGTGGCTGCAGTGGTATCGACGTATTTTTCCGAATACTTCATGACGTTTTATGACAATGGCAATTTTCTGCTGCGCTGGTGCGAGCGGACCTCACCGGTTTTCTGGTACGGCACGGCAACTGGTTCGGATCATCCCACCCGGATGGCAGTCATTGCATTGGCAGTGGCAGCCCTGCTCTTTGGTCTGGGAATGTTCCTGTACCGGAAACGCCCGTCTGAGGCGGCTGGAAGAGCGATGGCATTTAAGGTAAGTGAGCCGGTGATCCGTTTCCTTCTGGTTGTGCCGATCACGCTGTTTTCCGGAATGATTTTCCGGTCAATCCTGAATGATGATATCTGGACCGTGTTTGGCTTGATCTGCGGACTGCTCATCACCAGCTGCCTGATCGAAATTATCTATCATTTCGATTTTAAGAGCTTGTTTGCGCATAAGAGACAGCTTGTCATCAGTGCGGTGGCAGTGGCAGCCATTTTCTTAGGGTTCCGTCTGGATGTGGCAGGATATGACAGCTATCTGCCGGATGCTGACAAGGTTGCATACGCGGGTATTTACTGTGATGCGCTGGACAACAATGCGGCAGGGGCTTACCATGTGACTCCGAGAATGTATAGGGATGGCTACAGTGTTGGAATGGAATGGGCGTCCCAGGGAGATGTGGCAGATAAAATGCAGATCTCGGATGAGGATGGAATCCGTGTCCTGCGGGAAATTGGCGCGCAGGGCATCGAGACAGCTTCCAGACAGCGGAAGCATTTGAACGGCGGACAGGATTGGATGAGTGAGGCGGATCTGGATTCACGCTATGATTCGATCGTGCTGTCCTGGCATCTAAACAATGGAAAAACCGTTTACCGTAATTACCGCACGATCAATGTATCGGAGCTGCGGGAACAGCTAGATTCCATTTATGAAAATCAGAGCTATAAACTGGGAATGTACCCGGTGCTGTCCCTACAGGCAGACGATGCCGCAGGCATCAATTACAAAGAGGAAGATGACTGCAGCCATGTGAAGCTTCCGGATGAGCAGACGAAGGCGGCACTTCTTGCTGCATACCAGAAAGAGCTGATGGCTCTGACGCCGGATATGCGCCGGGAGGAGATGCCGATCGCGGAGATTCAGTTTAAGACAAATGAGATGCAGGCGATGATTGATGTGATTCGTAAAAATGGCGGCTATTATGACACATTTAACCAGTTTGATTATTATCCGATTTATCCGTCCTTCCAGGAGACGATCGCGATTCTGGAACAGTGTGGTACCGAGGTCGGCAGCAAGGTGACACCGGAAAACACAGAAAAAATCGTGCTTCAGTATCAGGGCGGCAAGATTCCGGAGGATCAGCTGGCACCGGCAGATACAGAGCTTGGAAAACGCCAGCGGGAGTATCTTCAGAATGACAGCAGACGCGAGGTAACGATTACAGATCCGGAACAGATTGCAGAAATTCTTGCAAACTCCGCTTCGGATGATATGGTGCAGATCAATCAAATGGCGGAGGCATATCAGGGGATCAATATTGCAGTATATGTGTCCAGTACAGAGGACACAGGGGCAGTTTCAGAGGATGATTTGAGGGATTCGGTAAATTCAATGGAGGAAAATGAGATAGGTCAGACATATACGGTGGATGCCGGTCAGAATGCCCTGTATGATGGGGAATATGCGGCGGACTATGAAATGGATGAATCGGGTCAGTATGGCATCTACCAGCGCTCGTTCCGCTATGGCAAGGTTCCGGAGTTTGTGAAATCGACCTTCGGCCTGACACCGGAATTGATGCGGCTGAACCGGGTGTTTGCGTATTAAAAAAGCTGCCTGGAGTTGATTCAGGGATGCAAAAGATTGACTTTCTCCCCCGTAGGGGCTAAAATAAAGGGAAACGTAGCGGTTCAGCCGGTTTATGTATTTGATGCAAAAACCGGCTGAATCGTTATGAGAAAATATCAGACGCTTTGGTTTTGCATGAACCTGCCTTTGGATTTAGAACAGCGATGCGCTGTCCCATCAGGCAGAACAAAATTTGAGGCGTACATATCCCGCAGAGGAGGAAGAAATATGGCATTTTTCGATGAACTTGGAAAGGTGATCAGCGATAAGAGCAAGGAAGCTGCGAACCGGGTAAAGGACATTACAGGCGTATTACAGCTGAAATCGAAGTTGTCCGCCGAGAAAGATAAGATTAATAAGGCATATATCACACTGGGAAAAGCATACTATGACAGACATGAGGGCGAGCTGGAAGGGAAATTTGCAGATGAGTTCCACACTATCCAGGCTGGGCTTGTGAAGATTGCGTCCCTGGAGGATGAGATTGCCGAGTTAGAGGGCACAAGAGTCTGCGCGGAGTGCGGCGCAAAGGTGGAGAAAAATGCGGCATTCTGCAGCCGGTGCGGTGCGCCGATGGATTCGACGACATCTGCAGATGTGCATGAGCCGGAAGAACTGGAGGAGATGCAGGAGACTATCTTTGAAGAGAAGGATGAAGCTGCAGCAGATAAGGCGGTTGACAACGCAGAAACAGAAGGCACGGCTGGCCCAGACGCGGATGCTTCGGACTCTGTTTCGGAGAACACCACCGATACTGCGGCACAGAATGAAAATAACAGCGGGGAGCAGGCATAATTTATGGATTCACTGGTACAATGGTTTACAGCTAATTTATCCGGAGTCATATCGAAGGAGGCAATTATCTTCATTATCTCGATGATTCCGATTCTGGAACTTCGAGGCGGGCTTCTGGCTGCGTCACCGGCACTCTTAAATGTGCCGATCCTGCGGGCGATCCCGATCTGTATCGTGGGAAATATCCTTCCGATCCCGTTTATCCTGCTTCTGATCCGCCATGTGCTGGAGTGGATGAAGAAGGTTCCGTGTTTCCGTGGTATTGCGCTGTGGCTGGAACGCAAAGCGATGAGCAAAAAAGGGCAGATCGAGAAATATGAGTTCTGGGGGCTGATGCTCTTTGTCGGCATCCCGCTTCCGGGAACCGGCGCATGGACAGGCGCACTGGTGGCATCCCTGCTTCACATGAAATTTGGCAAGGCATTTGGCGCGATTTTAGTCGGTATCGCGCTGGCGACGGTGATTATGTCGATTCTGTCCTACGGCGTGCTGGGCGTGCTGTTTGGATGATGCACAGATAAAAATGGAATAATGTCTATGCCCGCCAAAGGGCGGCATAGATGCGAATGTATAAAAGACTCTGTAAGGGGAAATTCTCCGGACAGGGTCTTTTTGCGCGTGACTGTGAAGATACTGAACCGTTACAGATTATAAATGAAATTGGGGTTGACATATACCCTGTGGGGGTATATTATAAGGACAGTTAAGAGATAGGAGGAGACCATGAAGCAATATACAGTAACCGGCATGAGCTGCGCGGCATGCAGCAGCCGGGTTGAAAAGGCAGTATCGAAAGTGCCGGGTGTCACGGCATGCTCGGTCAGCCTGCTGACAAATTCGATGGGCGTCGAGGGCGATGTGCCCCCGGAGACCGTGATTCATGCGGTGGAAGATGCCGGATATGGCGCATCCCTGAAAGGACAGGGCACTGCAGCGCAGGCGCAGAGCGCGTCGGAGGCAGAGGACGCCTTAAAAGATCGGGAGACGCCGGTTTTAAAACACCGTCTGATCGCATCGATGGGATTCTTAGCAGTCCTTATGTATATGTCGATGGGACATATGATGTGGGGCTGGCCGCTGCCGCACTTTATGGATGGCAACCATGTGGCGATGGGACTTTTGCAGCTCCTTTTGGCCGGAATTATCATGGTGATTAACCAGAAATTCTTTATCAGTGGTTTCAAGGGACTTTTACACCGCGCCCCGAACATGGACACGTTGGTAGCACTTGGCTCTGGCGCGTCGTTTATTTACAGCACATATGCGTTGTTTGCGATGACGGACGCACAGTTAAAGGGCAACGACACGGCAGTCATGTCCTACATGCATGAATTTTACTTTGAGTCGGCGGCAATGATTCTGGCGCTGATCACAGTCGGAAAAATGCTGGAGGCGCGTTCCAAGGGAAAAACGACGGATGCCTTAAAGGGACTGATGAAACTGGCACCGAAGACAGCTGTTATCATCCGGGATGGAGTGGAAACAAAGGTTCTGATTGAAGAGGTAAAGAAGGGTGATGTATTTGTTGTACGCCCAGGTGAAAATATCCCGGTGGACGGCGTGGTCCTGGAAGGAACGAGCGCGGTCAACGAGGCAGCACTGACCGGCGAGAGTATTCCGGTGGATAAGGCACAGGGTGACCCGGTTTCGGCGGCAACGGTCAACCAGTCTGGTTATCTGCGCTGTGAGGCGACGAGAGTCGGTGAAGATACCTCCCTGTCGCAGATCATCCGCATGGTCAGCGACGCGGCGGCGACGAAAGCGCCGATTGCGAAGATTGCAGACCGGGTTTCCGGCGTGTTTGTCCCGGCGGTTATCACGATCGCAGTGGTGACAACGATTGTCTGGCTGCTGGCAGGACAGACGTTTGGATTCGCACTGGCGAGAGGTATTTCCGTACTGGTTATCAGTTGCCCGTGTGCACTGGGACTGGCTACGCCGGTTGCGATTATGGTCGGCAACGGCATGGGCGCGAAAAACGGAATCTTGTTCAAGACAGCTGTTTCACTGGAAGAAACCGGAAAAATGGACATTGTAGCGCTTGATAAGACGGGTACGATCACCAGCGGCGAGCCGCGTGTGACCGACGTCATCCCGTCCGGAGGTGTGACTGAGAAGGAGCTGGTAAGCCTGGCGCTTTCCCTGGAAAAGAAGAGTGAGCACCCATTGGCGAAAGCTGTTCTTCTCTATGCAAAAGAACAGCAGGTGGATGCGCCGGAGGCGGCTGATTTCCAGGCGCTGCCGGGAAATGGACTTTCTGGTACGTTAGACGGCGCTTCACTGGCAGGCGGAAGCTTTTCCTATATCAGCGGACATACGACGGTGTCCGCACAGGAACAGGCATCCTTTGAGCGCCTGGCATCGGAAGGCAAGACGCCGCTGTGCTTTATGAAAAATGGTCGTCTGGCTGGTATGATTGCCGTGGCAGATGTCATCAAGGAAGACAGCCCGCAGGCGGTCAAGGAACTGCAGAACATGGGAATCCGTGTGGTCATGCTGACCGGAGATAATGAGCGGACCGCCCGTGCGATTGGGGCACAGGCTGGTGTGGATGAAGTCATTGCCGGAGTACTTCCGGATGGGAAAGAGAGTGTCATCCGCAGCCTGAAAGAACAGGGTAAGGTGGCAATGGTCGGTGATGGTATCAATGATGCCCCGGCGCTCACGCGTGCCGATATAGGTATCGCGATCGGAGCTGGTACAGATATCGCGATTGATGCCGCGGATGTGGTGCTGATGAAGAGCCGTTTGAGTGATGTTCCGGCGGCAATCCGTCTAAGCCGTGCGACGCTTCGAAATATTCACGAAAACCTGTTCTGGGCATTCTTTTACAATGTTGTGGGTATTCCACTTGCAGCCGGTTTGTGGTATCCTATCTTTGGATGGAAATTAAATCCGATGTTCGGCGCTGCAGCGATGAGCTTATCCAGCTTCTGCGTAGTGACGAACGCGCTGCGGCTGAATCTGTTTAAGATGCACGATGCATCGAAGGATCATCCGATGCGGAAGAGGGCTGAGAAGGCTGCTAATAAAGGTGGAGATAAAGCAGAAAACGCAGGTGCAGTTAGGACGGGGGCAGAAGACACCCGGTCAATTGGGCAAACAGCAAATGAAAATGAAACTGTTTCAAAAGAAATGCAAAAAAGTGAGAATCAAAAAAATCATATAAATATGGAGGGAATAACGATGACAAAGACAATGAATATCGAAGGAATGATGTGTGGACACTGTGAGGCACGCGTAAAGAAGGCGTTGGAGGCACTGGCAGGCGTGGAGAGCGCAGAGGTCAGCCATGAGAAAGGAACCGCGGTCGTAAGCATGAGTGCGGATGTGGCGGACGATACGTTGAAAGAGGCGGTTGAGGCACAGGATTATAAGGTGGACTCGATTCAGTAGGATGAAAAAAGCTGCGAAATGGTGGAATTAATATGCCATTTCGCAGCATTTTGATAAAAGATAGGAGAAAAGCATGGGCTGTTGTAAATGTGAATCACAAGCGCAGGTCTGTCAGGGAGGAGAGACGGAACGCCACAAACACAGAAATCTGACCGAAGAAAAAGATCTGCTGAAACGTTTAAACCGGATCGAGGGACAGGTGCGCGGTGTGAAGGCGATGGTGGAAGACGAGCGATACTGCGTCGATATATTAAACCAGGTATCAGCGGTTCAGGCGGCGCTGAACAGTTTTTCCAAAGTCCTGCTGTCCAACCATATCAAAACCTGTGTGGTCGATGATATAGAGGCGGGAAATGGGGAAGAAGCGGTTGAGGAGCTGTGCAAGACGATTCAGAAGCTGATGAAGTAAATATAAATTTATTGAATTGAGCAAACACAAGCAACTATAGCGAAATATTAAACATAATAAATATTTTTAAAAATTCTTCAAAAAAAGTGTTGACATTCTCCTGAATTTATATTATACTACGTCATGTAATCGAGGCGTGGCTCAGTTTGGTAGAGCGCTGCGTTCGGGACGCAGAGGTCGCGTGTTCGAATCACGTCGCCTCGATTGAATAAAATTAAATATGGCCTGTTGGTCAAGCGGTCAAGACGACGCCCTCTCACGGCGTAAACCCGGGTTCGATTCCCGGACAGGTCATCGAAAGTTGCTTTGGGTTTTCCAGAGCATTTTTCAAATTAAAATGCTTCCTTGGCTCAGTTGGTAGAGCGACGCATTCGTAATGCGTAGGTCGCCGGTTCAAGTCCGGCAGGGAGCTGATGAGTGGAAACCCTTGTAAATCAAGGGTTTTTCTTGTATCTGGATATAAAAAATGCCGTCCGAAAAGGGCGGCTTTTTGTGTTTTTGGGGACTATTCGGGGACTGAATTTTTTGTATTAGCCTTTTTGGATAAGGTATCAGCCAGAGCGTCAGAGGCTTTTCGATCTAGTTCTTTCAAGGCGTGACTGTAAATATTTAGTGTTGTTGTTACGTCAGAATGTCCTAGACGGCTTGCAACCGTGCGGATGTTGACGTTTGAGCCGATCAGCAGAGTGGCGGCGGTGTGCCGGAGTCCGTGCAGAGGAATAAGCGGCAGCAGGGCGCTTTCGTCTGCCTGCGTGGCGTTGTAATTGTTTATAACACGGTGTAAAATCTGGTAAGGTGTTTCAAGCCCCATCATTTCCCCATTCCAGCGGGTAAAGATATATCCGCCGTTTTTCCATTGGGAGCCAATCGAAAGCCTGTAATATTCCTGTTCCTTCTTCCATTCCTGTGCAAGGGAGATAACGATCTCCGGAAGTGAGATAGTGCGGGCAGATTTTTTCGTTTTGGTACTCTTTATGATGATTTTTTTCTTTACACGGCAAACGCTTTTCACTATGCTGATAGTCGCGTTCGTAAAGTCCAGATCGTCCCATGTGAGGGCGACAAGTTCCCCACGCCTGCAGCCGGTAAAGATTGCCAGATAAAAGAGAAATTTATATTGTGTCATGCTGCGCCGGTTCGCCCGGAGATCATCGAGGCGCTGCGCTGTGGTGTCGAGTGGTCGCGCCAGCCTACCGGATGCGGTGTAATAGGCGGGATTCTCCAGGGCTTCAAGGAAGCGTTCGGCTTCCGGCTGTGAGAAGAACACGATCTTCTCATCCTTCGGTGTGTCTGGTGCTTTTATCTGTACGCGCTCCATCGGGTTCGCGGATAGAAGATTCCAGCGGATAGCCTGCGAGAGCATGGCGGACAGAACAGCAGCCTTGCGCTTGACGGTACCGCATGAAAGTGTTTCCCCGGATCCGTCTGCCTTTTTACGTTTCAACAGCGCATTCACATATTCCTGTAAATAGAGCGGCGTGAGGTTTTCCAATGTCATATACCCGAACGCGCTTATAAATTCCTTGATAGCTGATTCTGTAGATTGAAGCGTCCGCGGTGCCTGGTTCTCTTCGGCGTATTCTGCCAGATATTTGGCGGCGTATTTCTCAAACGTCATAATATGCCCGTCTGTGTACTGACCTGTTAATACCTTGCGCTCAAAATCGGCGGCAAAGGCGGCAACGTCTTTTTCGATAGATGCCGCGCTTTTTGGGTTTCCCTTAGCCGTCAACAGCTCCGGCTTGTAAGTGATTTTCCGGCGGATCTTCTTGCCGATGCTGTTATATCCACAGCTCACAACGATTTGATAGGCGTTTTCGCCTGTTTTTTTAATTGATGCCATCGTTTACTCTCCTTTTTGTTCCTGCCGGGCTGGGGCGTCTGGGACAAACAGAGGAAGTGCAGAACGATTCGTTCGGTCAGATTTATTTGTGATCCGGATCGGTTGTATCTGGTTTTTCTCGAAGCTTTTTTTCAAGTTTTTCAATACGCTCGTCTAAGTCTTGTATTTCTGCAGTTAAAAAAATAACCTCTTCTTTTAGGTTGTCTCGAGCATTTCTATACAACGTGAGTAAATTTTCAAAAGAGCCTCTTGTTCTATTATTTAATTCAACATCTGTGAGCTGAAAGCCGTCATATCTATTTATAAAATAGTCGGTAGGTACATTTAAACTAGCGGCTATTTGCTGCAATGTTCCTAGTTTTGGCTTTCGTTTCCCGTTTTCGTATTGTGCAATCATCTGCGCTGAAACCCCTAGTGTATTTCCGAGTTCCTTTTGGGTCATGCCTCGTTGCTGTCTTAAATCGCGGAGAGTATCGCCGAATGTCATTACATAAACCTCCTGCCTGTTTTGGGATAAATTAATAATAACATGATGAAAACAAAAAAGAAAGCAAAAGATTGATAAAATGACTTGACTAAAGCAGATGATTGTGTTTTAATTAAAGCAAATGATTGAGAAAGGAGAGAAAAAATGGCGAGAATTGATAGAAAAAAATTTGTTATTGCATTGATGGATGCAGATTTGAAACTAATTGATTTAGCAAAAAAGTCAGGTTTGTCAAGGAGTACTATAACGGCAGTAAAAGGCGGAAAAAGCTGCAGCAAAAGGACGGCGGACACTATTGCCCGCGCTCTGGGCGTGGATGTAACCGAAATTATCGAAGATTAACAAGACGATCCGGGCTGGGGCGTCTGGGATGCACAGAGGGCATCAGAAAGGAGAAAACAGAACTATGACAGTACCAACGATGGTAACAATCAAAGAAGCATCTGAAAAAACCGGAATTTCCTATAACCGGTTGCGGTGCTTATGCTTGGAAAAGAAGATCGTGTATATCACGGCGGGATGCCGGTATCTGATTAACTTTGAAAAGCTGGTTGAATATCTTAACAACGGCGATCCGAGACAGTAAGGGGGCGAGGTTATGAATGAACAGCTTTATGAGAAAATGTGGCAATCTGCAGAATCATGGCTTATACCGGAATTCCGGCGGCAGTATGTCGAATGTGGCAAGGTTGAGGACTGCCCGGAATACGACCAGATGCGGGACTTCTGCCAGGCTGTGAACATTGTTGGAGCTTGGGCGGGCGCTCCGGAAGTATCGCCGGAAAGTATCGTGTGCAACGTTAAGACGCGCGATCTAGGCATCACAGGGACGGAGCAGCGGAAAGAGGACTTGAAAGCGGCCTATTGTTGGCTGTGGGAGGTTGTCCCGCTTTTGTCCGGGAATGAGGGCGATTTAGAACGTGCTTCTAGGATGTTTTTGCAGAAGCTAAACAGCATTCACTACGAAATGGAGCGCTTGGGCGTGTTCAGAACGGAGCGGAGGCGGTAAGATGCAGATAGTTGATCTTATGGCGCTACGTGTGAAGAAACAAGGCCGTTTAGACTTCAAGGCGATACAAATGACAGCGGAGCAGATAACAGCACGGCGGGCGGCGCTCCGTCAGTGGCTCATGAAAAGTCGCTTTGCGAATCTGCCGAATGATACGCTGGATGCTGTACGCTTCTGGAAGCTGGCAGCAGGCGGCTACATACTGGAAGATGCGGGCGGCTATGAATATTACCTGTCTGAAAGTCAGTTGAACGGCGAAGAGCCGGAGCAGGCAGCAGGAGAAAGGGCGAACGATGGCAAATAGACGCTTTTACTGGATGAAGCTACCAAGTGACTACTTCGGGCAGCTGATCCAGAAGAAAATGAGGAAGCAGCCGGACGGGGCAGAAATGCAGCTGATTTATTTGAAGTTGCTGCTTTACTGTATCGATAAGGACGCGGAGATCATCTTTCAAGGGGTTTATGATTCCGTAGAAGATGAAATAGCTGAGGAAATAGGCGAGGACGCGGAAGCGGTAAAGAAAACACTCACTTTTCTGGAGGCAAACAAGAAACTGGAACGAACGGAGCACGGTTTTATATTGCCGGAGGCGTTGGAGTTGGTTGGTTCTGAAAGCGTATCAGCCGAACGGGTTCGAAGATTCAGAGAGCGGCAGGCGTTACAATGTAACGCGGATGTAACGGAGTGTAACGCGGACGGCACACAATGTAACGTAGATATAGATAAAGATATAGATAAAGATATAGATCAAGAGAAAGATAAAGATAAGAGTAAGATAAAGAGTATATACTGCGTAGAGCTGTCAGAGACACCTCAACGCCAGCCGCCGCCAAAAACTGATAAAAAGTCGGAGACAATAGAAGTAGAACCGGTTCCAAGTGGCTACAAGATTATCTTGCTTGATAAGAGCTTTTATGAAATCCCGCTTGAAAAGCTGAATTTCTGGAAAGAATCCTATCCGGCTGTGGATGTGGAACAGGAGATCCGGAACATGGAAGCGTGGGCGGATGCGAACCCGACAAGGCGAAAAACCCGAAACGGGGTAGTGCGTTTTATCACTAATTGGCTTAAAAGGGAACAGGACAAGGGCGGCAGTTACCAGAGAGGAAGCAGCCAGAAAGGGGCGGCTTTTAATGCGTTCGATTACATACAGAAACAGATAAGTGGAGGTAGTGAAAATGATTACACGGGAACAGGCTTTTAAAATTATCGGACTCTTTCAGACGGCTTACAAAGAGAGTTACCGAGATTCTACACCGGAAGAGATAGAGCAGAAAGCGGCCATTTACCGGGATATTCTTCAAGATTATACCTTTGAGCAGGTGCAAGCCGGTATTCGGGCGTATATGTCACAGGATCATCAGTATGAGCCGAAGCCGGGGCAGATTATTGCCAGAATCCGGGGAAATATAGGCAACCTGGACGAGTTAGCAGCAGAAGCATGGGGCGAAGTATGGAAAAAGATTGTTTGCCGGGCAAGTGTGGCAACACAGGAAGATTACAACGCTCTTCCGGAGCTGACACGGAAAACGGTTCCGTTCGGTCTGTTGCTTACCTGGGGAAAGGCGGAGGATCCGGGTGCCGAAGCATTCGCCCGCAGGGACTTTATGAATGATTACAAGATTGTTTTAGAGCGGGAACAGAAACGGCAGGCGATACCAAAGGCAGCGCTGGAAGCTTTGCAGCGTTCAGCAGAGCCGGAGAAGCTGGAAGAGAGGACGGCAGATTCAGCTATAACGCCTTGCATCGGTGACAGGCAGACAGCAAAGAAGAACACTGGCTATACGGATTCAGAAGAGTACCAGCGGAAGCGGGCGGCTTTGTACGAACGATTGAAAAAGTAAAATAAAAAAAGCCCTTAGGATGTTGGCGCATCCATAAGGGCAAGGCTTACAGCCGGAGCTGTGAAACAAAAGAATATAATCAAAGCTATGGAATATAATACCACAGCCCGGCGGAAAGGACAAGAGAATGAATGTGAAAATTATAGACAAAACCGGGAAATTTATTATTTATGACAAGAGAAATACGCTGCTTATAACTGCGGATATGGCGCAGGCGGGAAAGCTTGCCGAATTGATACAGATGTATTTTTCGCTGGAATATTGGCAGCGCCGCGAGGTGGCGGAGCATGGAAACGAAAAGATTCGCGCGTTGCTTCGGTATCTGGATCGGGTGGATAGGATGTCAAGGAAGCGGCAGAAAGCAGCGTATAGAACGCGCATAGAACGGGATGTAAATATTTCACGGTATCAAAACGTGGTATTCATAAAGGGGACAGAACTGGGGGATTTGTACGAGGCAATGCGGAAAAGATGGACGGATAAAAACGAGCGCTTTTGTAATGCCTTTGATGCAAGTTTATTTTACAATTTAGGTTTTGTGCATGGAGTCCGGGAAGAACGGGCGAGGCGAAAGCGGCGGAGTTTAGAAACTCAATAACGAACTGTTTTTTTTAAAGTCGGATTTTCCGACATTTCAAGCTGCTTCCCAAATTGGGAATGTGGGACGGCTTTTAGACAAAAATGTCCGAAAGTACAGACGGCTTTACATAGATTTAATCAGACTGAACCGCTGACCGCTGCGATAGTGCGGGAAGTAACGATATGTGACACCCTTGGAGGAATAAATGGAGTAGCGAAACGCGACCCCATTGGAGGTATAGGAATGAATGAAAGAATGACATGGGAGTTTCTGAAAGCATCGTTGTTTATCAATTTTCTGTTTGCGCTGGCGTTCTGCTTCGTGAAATAGGGTCGGAAACCGCGATGGTAAAGGAGGGAAAGCATGATAAAGATAAAAATATCCTATGAGCGGCCGGAGGAGCTGCAGGAGGTTCTCAAAAGGCTGGCGCCGAATGTGAAGAATTTAAAGGTAGCTCGGAAGCAGGACGGCAGATTCTTAAAGGCATATGTGACAATGGAATAAGATTTTGGCAGGGGACTGGGCACTTGGAAAAGGTAGCCTATCCCCTGTTTTTTCTTTGAAATGGCTTGAAAAACAGCCGGAATCCTTTGTAAAATCAATGGTTTTCTTGAATATATCCCCCTATTATGGTATAATAGACATAGCAAACAAAACATTGATAGTACCCCACAGAAAAAATGTGTGTGCCTGTTTACTCTCCAAACTGTGGAAGCCTTTGATAGAATGGCGCGGGAATAGCTTAGTTCAGAAATGAACGAAGTTGTTTCTGCGCCTTTTTGTTTGCTTAAAATAGCCCACCGGGCGTAAAACGGGAAAGGAAATGGAATGGAAAATAACACTAACACTCAGACAGAGGGAAACAACACCCAGCAGACAGCGGGGGATAGCACAGAACCGAAGACGTTCACACAGGAAGAAGTGAATAGAATCGTTCAGGACAGATTAGCGAGAGAAAGAAGAGGCACCGGGCAGACTATCGAGGAAAGAGAATTGGATCTTACCCGGCGAGAAAATAGAATGAAATGTGCTGAAAAGCTGACGGAAGCAGGATATCCGAAAGAATTGTTAGATATCCTTGATACATCAAACGCTGAAACGTTCATGGAGAATGTCGGGAAACTGGCAGCGATGCAGATCCAGGCGCCGAACGCAGCACCGATCCCGCGGGTGGTGGGCGTTACTCCGGGCGCTCTCAAAGATGGCGAGGAGGCGGATATTCGAAAGGCTTTCGGCTTAGACTGAAAGGAGTTAATGAATGTCGATTGATTTAGTAACAAAGTTCGCCCCGTATACGGACGAAAAATTTAAGGCAGAAAGTAAAATTTCACTGCTTACGAACCAGGACTTTGATTTCGTAGGTGCCCGCATTGTCAAAATTTATAAAATCAGTACCGCGGAAATGAACGATTATGTCCGCCATCCGGTTTCTGACTATGCGGCATCCAGATACGGAACAGCAAAAGACCTTGACGCCACTACAGAAAGTTTTGAAATGACAAGAGATCGTTCGTTCACATTCACGATTGATAAACTGGATGAGGACGAAACAAATCAGCAGCTCACAGCGGCAAAGGCACTTGCCAGACAGCTCCGTGAGGTAGTGATTCCGGAAGTGGACGCATACACATATAAAGCGATGGCAACGAAAGCGGGCAATAAACCGGATGCGGTAGCGCTTACCGCTGAAAATATCTATACGGAGATTCTGAAAGCGAGCAAGGCGCTGGATGATGAGGAAGTGCCGGAGACTGACAGACAGCTTGTTGTCAGCCCGGAAGTGTACCAGCTTATGAAGCGTTGTAAGGATATCACAATGGAAACGGAGATCGGGAACGATTTAAGGATCCGCGGCGTAATTGCCAACCTTGACGGCACGAACGTGATCAAGGTGCCGGCGGTAAGACTTCCGGAACACTTCGGTTTCATGCTGGCTCATCCATCCGCGACGGTAGCACCAACCAAACTGGCTGACTATAAAATCCACCAGGATCCGCCGGGAATCAGTGGCGATCTGGTAGAGGGGCATATCGTCTATGATGCGTTTGTGCTGGATAATAAAACAAAGGCTATTTATTATCAGGCACAGCCGGAATAATAAAAGAGCGCTTCGGGCTTTCCTGTTGGATTGTTCGGGGCGCTTTTTTTATGTGAGGTGGTAGATGGGAAAAATAAGATTACGGACAAACAGTGCAACGGAGGTGCGCCGGACTATATCACGGGTAATCAACATGGTCGCGAACGGAGAAATGGACAGCAAGACCGGAAATACAATCATAGTTGGCTGTAATGCGGTTCTGTCATCCATTCGCACAGACGAACAGAAACGCCGGATTGATGAGCTTGAACGGCTTATCAGAGAGAGCGAGGAAGGAGAGGGCAATGGATAGGATAGAAAGCCTTGAAAGGAGATTTAATCGCCTGCAGCGCTGCGAAATAGAAGATATGTTTGATGTAGAGCTGAATATTTACGGCTATGATTACGCGGTGGAAGAGTACGGGAAAGAATACGTTGATCGCCGGATGAAAGGAGGAAAAGAGAGTGGATGAGATTCTGAAGGTGCTTGCGATCGTACTTGGGGTTTGGCTGGGGCGCTGGATTGCAGGAAAATGGGATAAATAACAAAGAGGGGTAAGGACATGACGAACGAGGAAATTGTGATCCGGATCCAGGCCGGGGAGGATGTGGGAAACAACATGGCGCTTCTGTATGGACAGGTAAAAAACTTTATTCGGTCGATTGCCTGGCAGTACCGGGACAGCGGAGAAATGGAAGATTTAGAGCAAGAGGGCTATCTTACATTGTATCCGGCTATAGACAACTTCGATCCGGATGCAGGCTGTAAGTTCCTTACCTATGCAGCACCTTGGATCCGGCAGGCAATGCGGCGCTATCTGCAGAACAGCGGCGGTTGTGTGCGGCTCCCGGTGCATTGCCTGGAACAGATTCAGAAGATGCAGAAATATCAAGCCGAATATTACAGAAAACATGGTTGTGATGCGTCAGATGCCGAGATTTGCCGCTTTATGGGTCTTACCCTTGAACAAGGTCGAGGGACTTCGGGAAAACGCCTGTATGATGAATCTGCGAAGTCTGGAAGCACCTGTAACAGGGCGCGATGGTTCAGAGGATGCCACAGCGGGCGAACTGGTTGCATCTGCTGAAAGTCTGGAAGAGGATGTAATAGAGCGGATCCAGCGCGAGGAATGCAGCCGGGAGGTGTGGGCGTGTGTGGATGAGCTGGAGCCGAAGCAGGCGGCGATCATCCGGGCGAGGTACCAATATAGCGCCACGCTGGAAGAGGCGGGGCGGCTGTGCGGTCTGACGGCATCAGAGGCACGGACAAAGCAGAGCAAGGCGATCCGGCGGCTGCGGAGCTGGTACTATCGGGAGCGCCTGGCGCGGTTTCTGCCAGAGTACGAAGAAATATACGGCGATGGACTGCGAGGAAATGGCGTGGAACGCTTTCAGAGGACATGGACAAGCAGCACCGAGCGCGCCGCGCTGCATCTGGTAGAGTGATGTTTCTTAGGGACTGTTTGGGGACTGAAATCGTAAAAAGTCCCCGAAAGTTAGAAAAAGATAGAGAAAATGGGATTCGAAAAACCCTTATAAATCAATGGTTTCAAGACTTTTTACAGAGCATGGAAAGACTTTTCTTCTCGTTCGTAATGCGTAGGTCGCCGGTTCAAGTCCGGCAGGGAGCTGATGAGTGGAACCCCTCTTGATTATCAAGAGGGGTTTCTTGTATAATTGGAAATACCTTGGATTTTGCCGATGCTTCACATTTTAAATTGGTAAAATATGCAATCAGAACTGTGTCGCACGGAAATTCCAGTTCAGAAAATCCCTATCTGTGAACAGTAACGGTACAGTCTTTATTCCATATAACCACTTGCATGATCTCCGCAAATGATATAAAATAATAACATACAAAAGACAAGGCGGCAGACGGCAGAGTTCGTACTGCCGCTTCCGTTTTCCAGGAAAGGATATTTCATGCCATGAGACAAGAAGAATGGACGGTAGAAGCGGCAGATGCATATCTGAATGAGATACCGAAATTTACCAGTGAAAAACATACGGCGGAGGGGCTTCGCAGGATGCTTTCATACCTGAATGCATTGCCGCAGGAGGAAAGAATCGTACATGTGGCCGGAACAAATGGAAAAGGGTCGGTCTGCTCGTTTCTCGATGCGGTTTTGCAGAAAGCCGGGAAGCGGACGGCGCGGTTTACGTCTCCTCATCTGGTGCGCGTGACGGAGCGTTTTTCTTTTGATGGACAGGAAGCAGACGATGCACTGTTCCTGGAGGCGTTTGAGGCGGTTAAGGCATCATATGCTCATTTTGAGCAGGAAGGACTGGGGCATCCGACGTATTTTGAATATCTGTTTTTGATGTTCATGTGGATGGTGCGCCGGAAAAAGCCGGAGTATGTGATTCTGGAAACGGGGCTTGGCGGACGGCTGGATGCAACGAACTGCATCGAGCATCCAGCGCTTACGGTTATCACTTCGATCAGCCTTGACCATATGGAATACCTGGGCGGCACGGTGACACAGATCGCGGGCGAAAAGGCGGGAATTCTGAAAAAAAATATGCCGGTGGTGTACGATGATACGGATGCGGCGGCTTCGGCTGTTATCAGAAATCGGGCGGCGGAACTTTCCTGTCCGGCATATCCGATCAGCCCGGCAGTGTATACGGATCTTCGGCGGGAACATGGCGGGATGATTCTGATGATAAAAGAGAAAAGCCAGCGTCTGTTTATTCCCTTCGAAGCGGAATATCAGGCGGTCAACGCCTGCATCGCTTACCAGGCGGCGCGGCTTCTTGCAGTGGACGGGGAGACAGCGGCAGCGGGCATCCGGAATGCGGTATGGCACGGACGCATGGAGGAGATCCAGGACGGAGTTTATCTGGATGGCGCTCACAATGAGGGCGGAATCCGTGCGTTTGTGGGCGCGGCGGCAGAGGTGGCAGCGCGCAGAAGAGAAGAGTCCGGGAAAGATGGTCGGATTTTTCTGCTGTTTGCAGCCGTTTCAGATAAAAATTATGAATCGATGCTGGAAACACTGATGCGGAAACTGAAGCCGGATCGATTGGTGCTGACTCATTTATATACATCGCGGGCACTTTCGATGGAGGCGATGGAAAAAGCAGCACACCGGGTGGCAGATGGCTGTGAGGTTCAAAGTATACCAGATGTAAAAACAGCTTATCAGACACTGGTTCAGGAAAAACGTCCGGAGGATACCTGCTTCTGTGTGGGTTCTTTGTATTTAATCGGAGAGCTGGAGAAAAAGATTTCCCGAACTGGATTTGACAGCACCGCCAGAATGGTGTAAGATTAGCGGGAATGTATATCCATGTAATAAAGGAAGAAACTCTGGAGGAAAAACATGAGTGGCGAAGGAATGACAATCAATTTCGAAGAAGAAATCGAACATTTTAAACCGAGTCTGGAGGTCGAGGAGGTCGGCGAGGCGATCGTGAAGAGTGACCTGACAGATATGTCGGATATTATGATGGAACTTTTAAAACATATGAAGGAATAGGCGGACATGATGGATCGAACAAGAAAAATTCGCCTGATTTCCAACAGCTTTTACAATGCCGGGCTGGAACGGGCAAAGAGACGGGATTTAACAGGGGCGGTCGAGTATCTGAAAAAATGCCTGAACCTGAACAAGTATCATATTGATGCCAGAAATCTTCTCGGACTTATCTATTATGAGATGGGTGAGGTGTCGGAGGCGCTGGTGCAGTGGGTTATCAGCATGAACTTTAAGGAGCAGGATAACCGGGCTGATTATTATTTAGACCAGATTCAGCGCAAGCAGGATCGTCTGGATCAGGCGAGCGCGACGATTCAGAAATATAATCAGGCGCTTCTGCAGGCGCAGACCGGAAGCGACGATCTGGCGACCTTACAGCTTACAAGAGTTGTAGAAGCTAATCCGAGATTTGTAAAAGCGCATCTTCTATTGGCTCTTTTGCATATTAGTCATGAGGATTATACGAAAGCGGGCAAATCCCTGTATAAGGTACTCAAGATTGATAAAAACAATCCCAAGGCGAACTGGTATATGGAGATTGTTAAGGAACATACCGGCAAGGCGGATATCGAGCGGAGAAAGCTGAAAAATGCATTTTCCCACCGCCAGATGCAGGATGATGATGTCATTATGCCGCCGACGTACAAGGAGAATACGGGACTGCAGTCGGTGCTCAATATCGGCGCGGGACTGCTTTTGGGCGCGGCAGTTATCTTTTTCCTGGTGATGCCAGCCAAGATTAAGCAGGCAAATAATGCACATACGCAGGAAATGCTCCAGTACAACGAGCAGCTCAATCAGAAAAATGAAGAGATTGACAGTTTAAATGAGAGCATTGAGACCTCGAAAAAGGACAAAGAAGAGGCGGAGAACAAGCTGGATACGATGCTCAACAGCAATGACAGCGTTCTGAACCAGTATGCGAAGCTCGTCAAAATGCTGCAGGCATACCGCAACAATAACCTGGCAGAGGCGGTTACCTATTATGAGGGCTTTGATCCGTCGTTATTTACGGACGAGACGGTCGTTTCCATTGCCAACGGGGTAAAGCAGGACATCGAGACAAATGGCTACCAGACGCTGGAGGATCTGGCATACACGATGTGGTCGGCAGGCCGTATGGCGGAAGCACTGGCAGATTACCAGACCTGTCTGGCGATCCGTCCGGCAAACCCGAAGGTTATCTTCAGCATGGGTATGATTTACCGGGCACAGGGCGAGACAGACAAGGCGGTCGAAATGTTTACGCAGATTGTGACCCAGTATGCGGATTCCGAGCAGGCGGACAAGGCAAGACAGCAGCTCGCCGAGCTTGCGCCGGATAACCAGCAGGCTGCAGTTCCAGGTCAGTCCATCATCAGTCAGGGAGAGACTGCGGCGGATGAAACGGCAGCAGGCAGCGGAGCGGAGACGCAAGCGGCGCAGTAAGTACAAATATAATACGGCAGATAATTAAGAAGAAAAGCACTGTAAAGATAAAAACTTTACGGTGCTTTTTGCTTTCCTAGGAAATCATGTCCTATGAAACAAAAAACGCTCCGCGAGGATGCGCACTCGCGCGAAGCAGAAAC
>ERZ773186.126-NODE-126-length-74734-cov-6.840732_pt1 | contig 74734 bp, 50 predicted proteins | sample MGYA00581000_ERZ773186 | MGnify/ENA primary metagenome ERZ773186 (study PRJEB29015, sample SAMEA2737752) | human gut metagenome | biome: human gut; feature: human-associated habitat; material: faeces | place: China | collected 2012 ...
CATAGCTATAAGCATTTTGGAACCCCACGTCTAACGCGGGGTTTTCTAAATACAAAAAAACGCAACCCTTGGGGCTAGGTTGCGCTTCAGCAATAAGCAATAAATAAAAAGGGGGCTATTTAATTCCTTTTATTTATCCTTGCATTAATATTATAGTAAAGAAAAATTCATATTGCAATACTTTTTGAAAAATATCTTGCTTATTTTTATTCAATATGAATGTTTTTACATCATGTATATCTCTAAATTAAAAACTCTTTAAAATTGCTAACTCTTCTTCTGTAAGTTCTCTATATTCTCCTTCTTCTAAATCTTCATCTAAAGGTAAAGTTCCAAATTCCACTCTTTTTAAATAAATAACACTTTTACCAACAGCTTCAAACATTCTTTTAACTTGATGGAATTTTCCTTCTTGAATTGTTACCATAATTTCAGAACCATCTTCAGATGCATTTAATATTTCCAATTTAGCTTCTTTACATAAATATCCATCATCTAAAGTAATACCAGCTTTAAATTTAGCTATATCTTCTTCTGTAACCTTCTTATCTATTTTTGCATAATAGACTTTATCAACTTTCCACTTTGGTGAAATTAATCTATGATTTAGTTCTCCATCATTAGTTAATAATAATAATCCAACTGTATCTTTGTCTAATCTTCCAACTGGGAATGGTTCAAACACTTGATGATCAACTTCTAGTAAATCAATAACAGTTTCATCCCTATTATCATAAGTTGCTGATACAACACCAGCTGGCTTATTCATCATTAAATAAATAAACTTTCTATAAAATATCTCTTCGCCATTTATTACTATTTTATCATTTTCAGGGTCAACCTGCATTCCACTATCTTTAGCTATTTCCCCATTAACTTCTACTAATCCATTTCTACAAATTTTCTTAAGTTCTTTTCTTGTGCCATAGCCTAAATTAGCTAACACCTTGTCTAATCTTTCCATAAAACACCTCGTTAAATTTTCTCTATGTACTTTACTTCTATAGCTTATTCTATTATTAATATTGTACAAATGCAACAAAACAAAAGTCATCTCTATATGAAACTTACTATCTTAATTCATATTAGAAATGACTTTTATTTTTTATTTTACTTCAAATTCTATTAAATCATAATCTTCATATGGAATATTTTTATGAAAACTTTTAGCTAAAACTAAAACTCTATAATTTCCTTCTTTAAATGGAACAAAGGTATAATATGCCTTTCTACTATAATCTTGTGACAATACCCATTCACCATTTATCATTATATAAAATTCATAACAAACTTCTTTTCCACCATGTGATTCAGCTTCGAATGTAACCTCTTCTCCCACCTTAAAGCTATTAGAATAAAGCTTAAGTTTAGTAGAATTAATAGGGGTCACTTCATGTACATAAATTGAAACTTCCTTTTTACTATCATATTCTTCTGTAGAGTTTAAATTTTTTACATAAATCACAAATGAGTATTTACCTGGACACTTTGGTTTTATCTTTATTGATTTTTCTGATATAAATCCTGTATTTTCAACCTCATACCCATTAATTTTTGTAACAAACTTTACTAATACATCTTTTGTATTTTTAACAATTGCCTCAATATTAATTACATCATCTACTAAATAAATTTCTTTACTATTTAATAATATATAATCAATATCTGCTGCAACATAAGATTTTGCTTCTATAACTAATGAAGTTGATGCATCACATTTTCTTGATGAAAATTCATCTTTAACTCTTATATCTATTTCATACTTTCCTGCTTCTGTTGGTATAAAATCAACCCAGTTATTTAATCCATATTCAATTGCTTCTTTTTGTATTCCATCTTTATAAACTACAAATTTATAAAGTGGTTTTATTCCACCACTAGACTTAACTTTAATATTTATAGGCTCTCCAATTACACATCTTCTTCCTTTATTACATTTAACCTCTGATATTCTAACAGGCTTTTCACCTTTATTAAAAATTTCATATTGTATAGAAGTTACATCTTCATAATCTCCTTCAAAAGATATATCCTTTACTTTCAAAGTTATTTTATACTTACCTTCACCCCTTGGTTCCCAAACACATTCATTTCCTCTAATATATCCACTATCATCACAAACTGGCCCCTCTATTATATACCTATATAATAATTCTCTTCCTCCACTAACATCTGCTATTAAATTAATAACAGTACCTACTGCTTGTGGTGATTTAATATCACTTTTAAAGCTTTTTATTTTGACTTCTTTATAAGGATCAACATTATATAATATTATTGCTCTATCATCATAAGGTTTAGATGAAAACATATCCCTTACTAAACATAATAATTTATATTCACCTGGAACCTTTTCCTTAAATGTAACTATGCTTCTTGATGAAAAATCCTGAATACAAATAACTTTTCCTTCCTTATTTACCTTTAAAAACTTATATAATAACGGTCTATTTTCTTGATAATTAACCTTAACTTTAAAAGCTAATTCCTCATTAACTAACTTATTATTAGTTAAACATTCAAAGTCAGTTATTTCTATTTTTTCTAATTCTACAACTTCAATTTTTATAGTAGTAAAATCATCAACATTTTTTTTTGAATTAATTCTTTTACATTCTACTAATATTTCAAAGCTTCCAGCTTTTATTCCTGTAAAAGTGAATTTATCTTCAGTACTATAATCTCTTAAAATTTCCCAATCATTTTCACCATTAATCCAAAATCTATATAAAACTAACTCTTCATCACATCCTACACTTATTGTAGTCTTATCACCTACATTTATTTTATTACGTGAAACCTCGACTTCTCTTATTAATTTTTTATTATCTATTACTTCATATTCTGATTTTCCAAGATAATCATATGATTTTTTAGATTTACTAGATTTACCTTGTACCATAATCATATATTTTCCTGGTTTAGAAGGCTTCCAATTACAAATATTTTCACTTGAAAAATCTTTTATAGTTTTCCATACACCTTCTAACCCCTCTATAAATTTATACTCAACATCATCATTTTCAGTTAAAAAAGCTGCAATATTTACATTTTTATTTAAATCAGCAGGGCTTTTATTATCAAAGTCAATTACTACCTCTTTCACCTTTTCTTCCCCCTTACCCTCATATGTATAGTTAATATTTTCTCATTTTACATAAATTTCTATTATAATTATACTATTTACTTTTAAAAATAAAAACTGAAATTTGTCTATGAAAGTATAAAAAAAAGAACAAACTGTAGATATTTTTCTACAGTTTATTCTATATTTTTCTTTTAACTAAATTTAATTAATAAATTTTAACTATTTAAGTCTTGCTTCTAACTCAGCCTTTAACTCTTCAAATCCTGGCTTACCAAGTAAAGCAAACATATTTTTCTTATATGCTTCAACTCCTGGTTGGTCAAATGGGTTAACACCTAATAAGTATCCACTAATTGCACAAGCCTTTTCAAAGAAATATATTAATTGTCCGAAATAATAAGGATTTAATTCTGGAATATTTAAAATCATGTTAGGAACTCCACCATCACAATGAGCTAATAATGTTCCATTAAATGCTTGTTTATTAACAAAATCAACTGTTTTACCAGCTAAGAAGTTTAATCCATCAATATTTCCTTCAACCTCTTCTATAGTAAGTTCTTTTGAAGCCTTTTCTACATTAAGAACAGTTTCAAACATTATTCTGCTACCATCTTGAATAAATTGTCCCATTGAATGTAAGTCTGTTGAGAAATCAACTGCTGCTGGGAATATTCCTTTTTGATCCTTCCCTTCTGATTCTCCATATAATTGTTTCCACCATTCATTAAAATAATGTAATGAAGGTTCATAGTTAACTAAAACCTCTACATTCTTACCTTTATTATATAATGCATTTCTCATTGCTGCATATTGGTAACATTCATTTTCTTTCAATGATGGATTAGAATACTTTTCTCTTGCATCTGCAGCACCTTGCATCATTTCATCAATGTTAATTCCAGCAACTGCAATTGGTAATAAACCAACAGCTGTTAAAACTGAGAATCTTCCACCAACATCATCAGGAACTACAAAAGTTTCATATCCCATAGTATCTGCTAATCCCTTTAATGCTCCTCTTTCTTTATCAGTAGTTGCAAATATTCTTTCCTTAGCTCCTTCAACTCCATATTTCTTTTCCATGAAGTCCTTAAACATTCTAAATGCTATAGCTGGCTCAGTAGTTGTACCAGATTTAGATATAACATTAACTGAAACATCTAGCCCTTCAATAGCTTCAAATAAATCAGTAATATATGTTGAGCTTATATTGTTTCCTACAAAGAATACCTTAGGTGTCTTTCTTTTATTATTTGGTAACATATTATAGAAGTTGTTTGTTAAAGCTTCTATAGCAGCTCTTGCTCCTAAATATGATCCACCAATACCAATAACTATTAATACATCTGAATTTTCTTTAATTTTTTCAGCTGCAACTTTAATTCTTTCAAACTCTTCCTTATCATAATTTACAGGTAGGTCTAACCATCCTAAGAAGTCATTTCCTGCACCTGTCTTTTCATGCACTGTAGTGTGTGCATAATTTACCATACCTTCCATCTTATCTAATTCAAATAAAGATGCATATGGTTGAACTTTTGATAAATCTAAACTTAACCCATTTCTCATAATTTTACCTCCGAATATTGTGGTACTTTTGACATTACTTATTATATCATAATTTATATTATGCTACCATTTTATCACAATAAATTAAATATTATTTTTACAAAATTATATTTATTTCCCTTGTATACTTATATACTATTAATAAATCAAAAAATTATTTGCCCTAATATTAATAATAATTAAATATAATTTAAATATTCATTTAAATTAATGCAAATTTGAAATTATTCTACTTTTAATTATTTAATAAATTTATAGCTTTTTGTACATTTACATCATTTAATGACTTTGCTTTTCCAATTGTTCCTCCTAATTTTGACCATACATAATTATGAACTTTTACCCCATTAGAAAAATCACTATTATTCCATTTATTTAATTCTTTATTAAGATAATCATCTCTTCCATTTAACTCATATAAAACTTTCTCAATTCGCTCCTTTGTTATTTCATCTTCACCCCACTTATTCCCGTCCTCAGGTATTATTATAGTATTTGCCATACGGTGAACTTCTTCATATACTATATTAATATCTACTTGTTGACTTTGTACACTTTCTTCACCTTGAATATTTTCATTTGTATTATTCTTTAAAGTATCTTTTGATTGATTAGACGATTGAGAAACCTTATTTACTGCAAAATTAACAATTTCATATCCATTTATCAATAAAACAGCAACTATAGAAGATGATAATATTAGTATAATAATAATCATTATAGCCTTTTTACCCTTTGCTATTTTTTCTTCATATTCATCATCTTCTTTATAATCACCATCATCACATTCATTATTTTTATCTAAATTTTTTGTTTCAATTTTATCGATATTTTCATTTTCCTTATCTTTTAATTCCTTAAATTCTTCTTTACTTTCTTTCTTATACTTTCCCATAATATTATACCCCTTAAATTTTTAATAGTTTCAATTAATACTTTTTTTTAATTTTTCTATTTTAGATTTAACTTCTTGAATATATTCCTCAAAACAAATTCCCCTTTCCATAATTTCCTTTGCTATATCAATATCTCCGATATATCTAAAATGCCATGGCTCATAGTTATATCCAGTAATATTTTCTTTTCCCTTTTGATATCTAAGAATAAATCCATATTTATAACAATTATTAACAAGCCATTTAAATGTATCTGTATTTTCAAAACCTTCATCTAAATAAGGATAATCTGTTTCAGCTATATCAATTGCTAATCCTGTTTGATGCTCAGATGCTCCTGGTTCTGCTGTATATTGTCTAGTTTTTTCTAATCCTTTTAATTCTATCCTTGAATTATATAAATTTTCTTGAACATAATAACTTCTATATCCAGATACTGCTATCATATTAATATTTTGATTTAATGCATCATCAAACATTTTCATTACTGCTTCATTTGTTCTCTTATCTAATTTCTTACATTCAATATAATCTTCAAATGGAATATCAGCTTTAACTAATGTGCTTGGTTCATAATCAGCTTCAAGTTTATTATTTTGATTAACAAGTATAAATAATTCATTATTTAAAATTTCCTGTAACTTTTGAATTTCTATTCGTATACTTTCTTCTTCTTTTAAGCTTATATCTCCTTTTGATAATAAAATTTCTTGTTGATTTTCATTGTTTTTATTTAATTTTCCCAAATTGTTAATATTTATTTCATTTTTTTTCACACTATCAATTCCAATTGAAACCACAATAACAATAATTATGGAAATAAGCATTATATTTAATGTACTCTCTCCCTTTTTTATATCCATACCTGCCTCCTAACTAATATTATTTTTTTTACTTATCTCTTATTATAATAATACTTTCGCTCATATTTTTCCATTACTTAAAAAAAAGCAGATAGGAATTTCTCCTACCTACTTTATAATATTCAATATAAATATTATGCTTATCTAATAATATTAATTATTCAAATTCAATAGTTGCTGGTGGTTTACCTGTACAATCATAGAATACTCTATTTACACCATTAACTTCATTTACTATTCTAGTTGTAACCTTTCCAAGCACTTCCCATGGAAGATCAGCTGATTCAGCTGTCATGAAATCACTTGTAGTTACTGCTCTTAAGGCAATTGCATAATCATAAGTTCTTTCGTCACCCATAACTCCAACTGATCTCATATTAGTTAAAGCTGCAAAGTATTGTCCTATAGATTTATCTAACCCAGCCTTAGCTATTTCTTCTCTATATATAGCATCTGCATCTTGAACAATTCTTACCTTTTCAGCAGTTACTTCACCAATTATTCTTATTCCAAGTCCTGGTCCTGGGAATGGTTGTCTATATACTAAATGTTCAGGTATGTTTAATTCTAATCCAGCTTTTCTAACTTCATCCTTAAATAATAATCTTAAAGGCTCTATTATTTCTTTAAAGTCAACATAATCAGGAAGTCCTCCAACATTGTGGTGAGACTTAATTACTGCTGAATCACCTAATCCACTTTCAATTATATCTGGATAAATTGTTCCTTGAACTAAGAAATCAACTGCTCCAATCTTTTTAGCTTCTTCTTCAAATACTCTTATAAATTCTTCACCTATAATTTTTCTCTTAGTTTCTGGATCCTCTACTCCTGCTAACTTTTCATAGAATCTTTCTTGAGCATTAACTCTTATAAAGTTTAAGTCATATTGTCCTTCTGAACCAAATATAGCTTCAACTTCATCACCTTCATTTTTTCTTAAAAGTCCATGGTCAACAAATACGCAAGTTAATTGCTTACCAACTGCTTTTGATAAAAGTACAGCTGCAACAGATGAATCAACTCCACCTGATAAAGCACATAATACCTTACCATTTCCAACCTTTTCTCTTACTTCTTCAATTGTTTTTTCAACAAATGAATCCATTTTCCAATCTCCAACACAATTACAAATCTTATAAACAAAGTTAGATAACATCTTAGTTCCCTCTTGAGTATGCATAACCTCTGGATGGAATTGAACTGCATATAAATGTTTATCTGCACATTCCATAGCAGCTACTGGACAAACAGGAGTATGCCCTATAATTTTAAAACCTTCTGGAGCTCTTTCTATATAATCAGTATGACTCATCCAACAAATTGTTGATGGTGCAACACCTTCAAATAATTTTGATTCAACATCTACATCAACTTCAGTCTTACCATATTCACTTACTGGAGCAGTAGCAACACTTCCTCCTAGTACATAAGACATAAGCTGAGAACCATAACAAATGCCAAGTATAGGTATTCCTAATTCAAATATAGCCTTATCACATAAAGGAGAATTTTCTCCATATACACTATTTGGTCCTCCAGTAAAAATTATTCCTTTTGGATTCATTTCCTTAATTTTTTCAACACTTAAATTATAAGGATGAACCTCACAATATACATTACATTCTCTAACTCTTCTTGCAATTAACTGATTATATTGACCACCAAAGTCAAGTACTAATACTAATTCTCTATTCATTAGAACCCTCCTAATGTTTTTTCTTTATTATCTCGTAAAATTATACATTTTTCAACAAAAATATAAACATTTAACTAATTTATAGATAGTGACAAGTTATAAGTGGCAAATGGCAAGTTAATGATGAAACTCCTTAATGAATTTCTTAAATTTTATACTTTCTAAAATTCAGCTTAATCTGAATTTTTTCCTTAACTTATCACTTGCCACTTGTCACTAACTTCTAACTATTTTCTAGTTTTCTCTTACACTATAATTTGGTGCTTCTTTAGTAATATTTATATCATGTGGATGACTTTCTCTTATTCCTGATGCTGTTTGAACAACAAATCCTGCATTTTCAAATAAATTTTCTAAAGTTGGAGCCCCTAGGTATCCCATACCTGACTTTATTCCTCCAATTAATTGGTATAATGTATCAGCTACTGGACCCTTATATGCAACTCTTCCTTCAACACCCTCTGGAACAAATTTCTTAGTTCCATTTTGGAAATACCTATCAGAAGAACCTTTTGCCATAGCTCCTAAAGAACCCATTCCTCTATAAACTTTATAACTTCTTCCTTGATATATTTCCGTTTCACCTGGAGCTTCTTCACATCCAGCAAGCATCGATCCCATCATACATACAGATGCTCCACCTGCTAACGCCTTTACTATATCTCCTGAATATTTAAGTCCTCCATCAGCAATTACTGGAATTCCATATTTTCTTCCTTCTTCTGCGCAATCCATAACTGCAGTTAACTGTGGAACTCCTACACCTGCAACTATTCTAGTCGTACAAATTGAACCTGGTCCTATACCAACCTTTACACAATCAGCACCTGCTTCTATTAAATCTCTTGTAGCTTCTGCTGTTGCAACATTACCAGCAATTACTTGAAGTTCAGGATACTTAGATTTTATTTTTTTAACACCATCAATAACTCCCTTTGAATGACCATGTGCGGTATCTAATGTAATAACATCTACTTGTGCATTAACTAATGCATCAACTCTTTCCATCATATCATTAGTTATTCCAACAGATGCTCCACAAAGTAATCTGCCCCTTGAGTCTTTTGCTGCATTTGGATAAGCCCTAACTTTTTCTATATCTTTTATTGTTATAAGCCCTTTCAAATTATTTTCAGAATCAACTAAAGGTAATTTTTCTATTTTGTGTTTTTTTAATATTTCTAAAGCTTCTTCTAATGTAGTTCCTTCTGGAGCTGTTATTAATGGACTTTTAGTCATAACATGCGATACTATCTTGTCATAATTTGTTTCAAAAACTATATCTCTATTAGTTATTATTCCAACTAGCTTAGTTCCCCTTGTTACTGGAACACCAGAAATTCTATATTGAGACATTAATTCTAATGCTTCTCTTACAGTATGATCTTCATTTAAAAATATCGGGTCTGTTATTACCCCATTTTCCTGTCTTTTTACCTTATCAACTTCTTTAGCTTGATCTTCAATGGTCATATTTTTGTGTATTATTCCAATTCCGCCTTCTCTAGCCATTGCAATTGCCATTTTAGATTCAGTAACTGTATCCATACTTGCACTCATTAACGGTATATTTAATGTTATTTTTTTTGTTAATTTAGTTTTTAATGAAACTTGATTTGGTAAAATTTCTGATTTATTTGGTACTAATAATACATCATCAAATGTATACGCTGTTTTTAATATTCTTGCCATTTCCACACTCTCCTATCATACTTATTTTTATCTATATATATTTAATAAATTTATTTTATATATAATTACTAATTATGAAGCTTAACCAAAATAAAAAAGCATATTAAGTTCATTATTTACAAGTGAACATTAATATGCATTCAACCTATATATTATTCGTATATAAGTAAATATATCAAATTCACTCATAGATGAAAATTTAAGGTTTTCAGTAGAAACACCCTGCCATATCCAAGGTTTATATGAGTCATTTTATTATTCGTGTTTTTTCATTTTTTATTATTATAATTTATGAAATTTCCCTTGTCAATATAATAAATTAAAACATACTTAAATAAATATTTTCTAAGGTACTTCCATATAAACAAGCTACTGTCGCACCAATTGCTAAATATGGTCCAAAAGCAATTTCATCATTTTTATCTTTTAAATTTAAAAATAAAATTACTAATGCTACTACTCCACATAAAACTATTGCTAAGAATAAGGTAACTATAATTCCTCTTTCACCTAAAAATAATCCACATATAAAAGAAATATCAATATCACCCTTTCCCATTCCTTGTGTTAAAAGCACTATAAAATATATAACTCCAAATCCTATAAATGCTCCAAGTATATAATCCAATGGTATAACTCCACTTTCACTCGAATTTAATAATGCAAATAATACTCCAAATATTACTCCAAAAATAATTGTTGAATTATAAACATATTTAGTTTGCAAATCAATCATTCCTATTACTATTAAAAGTGAAATAAATAAGCAAAACTTAAATAAATTTAATGTAAATCCAAATTTAAAATAAATTAATAAATATAAAATTGCATTTAGCACCTCTATCATAGGATATTGAATTGAAATTTTTTCATTGCAATTTCTACACTTTCCTTTTAAAAAAATATAACTCACTACTGGAATTAAATCTACTTTCCTTAATTCATATCCACATTTAGTACAATGTGATGCTGGAAACACAATTGATTTTTCACTTGCTATCCTATAAATACATACATTTAAAAAACTTCCTATTACCAACCCTAAAATTATAATAAAAAAGATTTCCATTATTCCTCCTAAAAATAACCTTACAAATTTTTTATCATTAGTTTTATAGATTTCTTTTTTTACTATTTTTTTATATTATAACCATTCTTAAAATAATAAAACAAAAAAATAAAAATAAGGTTGACACTAACATTATTTAAGTTAATATCAACCTTATTTTAAATATTAATTTTTATTTAAATTAATACATTCCGTCCATTCCACCCATTCCTGGTGCACCTGGCATTGGAGCTTCTTTTTCTGGTATATCTACAACTGCAGCTTCAGTTGTTAAGAATGTAGATGCTACAGAAGCAGCATTTTGAAGTGCACTTCTTGTAACTTTAGTTGGGTCAACAATTCCTGCCTTAATCATATTTACATATTCATCATGTAATGCATCATATCCCATTCCTGCATCACTATTCTTAACTTTTTCAATAATTACAGAACCCTCAAGTCCTGCATTAGTAGCAATTTGTCTCATTGGTTCTTCTAATGCTCTAACTATAATATTGATACCAACTTGAGTATCAGCAACATCAGATTTTAATTCTGCAATCTTATTGATTACATTAACATAAGCAGTTCCACCACCTGGTACTATACCCTCTTCAACAGCAGCCTTAGTAGCAGCTAAAGCATCTTCTATTCTAAGCTTTCTTTCCTTAAGTTCAGTTTCTGTAGCAGCTCCAACCTTAATTACTGCAACACCACCAGCAAGCTTAGCTAATCTTTCTTGTAATTTTTCTTTGTCAAATTCTGAAGTAGTTTCTTCTATTTGAGTTTTTATTTGACCAATTCTTTCCTTGATAGCATTGCTATCACCCTTACCATTTACTATTGTAGTATTTTCCTTAGTGATTTTAACACTTTCTGCTTGCCCTAGCATATCTATACTAGTTTCCTTTAAGTCTCTTCCTAATTCTTCAGAAATTACTTGACCACCAGTTAATATAGCTATATCTTGAAGCATTTCTTTTCTTCTATCACCAAATCCAGGTGCTTTAACAGCTACACAGTTAAATGTTCCTCTTAATTTATTAACTACTAATGTAGCCATTGCTTCTCCTTCAATATCTTCAGCTATTATTAATAACTTCTTACCAGCTTGAACTATTTGCTCTAATACAGGTAATATTTCTTGTATATTACTTATCTTTTTATCAGTTATTAATATAAGTGGATTATCTAAAACAGCTTCCATCTTTTCTGTATCAGTTACCATGTAAGGAGAAATATATCCTCTATCAAATTGCATACCTTCAACTACATCTAATTCAGTTCCCATTGATTTAGATTCTTCAACAGTAATAACCCCTTCATTTCCTACTTTTTCCATAGCATCTGAAATAAGCTTACCTATTTCATCATCTGCAGCTGAAATAGCAGCAACTCTAGCTATATCCTCTTTACCATTAACAGGCTTAGATATTTCTAATATTCCCTTAACAGCTTCTTCAACTGCCATTCTTATACCATTTCTAAGTAACATAGGATTTGCACCAGCAGTTACATTTTTTAACCCTTCTCTTATAATAGCTTGAGCTAAAAGAGTAGCTGTTGTAGTACCATCACCTGCAACATCATTAGTTTTTGTTGCAACTTCTTTTACTAGCTGAGCTCCCATATTTTCATATGGATCTTCTAATTCTATTTCTCTTGCTATTGAAACACCATCATTAGTAATAAGTGGTGAACCAAATTTCTTATCTAAAACTACATTTCTTCCTTTAGGTCCTAAAGTTACCTTTACTGTATCAGCAAGTTTATCAACACCAACTTGCATTGCTCTTCTAGCTTCTTCACCAAATTGTATCATCTTTGCCATAAAAAATTACCTCCTAATAAATTACTCTACTATTGCTAGTATATCGTCTTGTTTTAATATAATATATTCTTCGCCTTCAACCTTTACATCTGTTCCAGCATACTTTGAATATAATACTTTATTTCCAACTTCAACATCCATAGGCACTCTCTTTCCTTCAACTAATGCCCCTGGTCCTATTGCAACAACTGTAGCTTCTTGTGGTTGTTCCTTAGCACTTCCAGTTAAAACTATCCCACTTTTTGTTGTTGTTTCCGCTTCTAATTTTTTTATTACTACTCTATCACCTAATGGTCTTATATTCATAAATAAACCCTCCTATATTATTTTTTAGCACTCACTAATATAGAGTGCTAATACCTTTATATTTATAATATAATTTATAAAGTAATCTTTCAACAATTACTTTCTATATTATTACCTTACTAAGGCCAAATATTACTAATTAGACTAATTTATTTTTAATTTACTTTGTTTTCCATTATTTTTCTTACTATTACTTTTACTACTAATATATTAATATTTTATTTAGTTGTAAAATACAGTATTTAGTTTAAATTTATAAAAATTTAATATCTTAAAATTATTTTTCTAAATCAGATTCTCTTTCTAAATTTACTCCTTCAAACTCCTCAAGAGTTTTATTTTTAAGTACAGACTTTATAGTAGTTCCATTATTTATTTTAGTAAATGCAACTTTAGCTCTCATTGGTGGTGCAATTACACCCGCACCATTTATACATCCACCTTCACACATCATTCCTTCAATAAAGTTTCCTGGAAGTCTTCCTACCTTAGCAAGCATCATAGTTTTCTTACAGTCAAGTCCTGATGTTGGTATTGGTTTAAATTCAACTTCATCAACACCACTATCAGCAATATAATTTTTAATAGCAGCAGTTAACCCTCCAGAAGCACCAAAATTTCTTCCAAATACAGATGCATCATTAACATTTTCCTCTTCACATTCAAATGGATTAACATTAAAAGCTTCAAACAAAGCAAGTAATTCTTCAAATGTTAAAACATAATCAACAGCATCACTTACTCCTAATCTAACAGCTTCACTTTTTTTAGCAGTACAAGGACCTATAAATACAACTTTAGCATCTGGTTCATTTTTCTTTATATATCTTGCAGCTGCAACCATTGGTGATACAGTTCCTGAAATTTTATCTTTTTCAGTTGGATTAATCTTTTCAATAAAATTTAAGAATCCAGGGCAACAAGAATTAGTCATGTACTTATCTCCTCTTTTCATTCTTTCAACAAATTCATTTGCTTCATGAACAGTTACTGCATCTGCACCTAATGCAGCTTCTATCATTTCTTCAAATCCTAATGTTCTAATAGCATTTCTAATCTTACCATAATTCATAGTTGGACCAAATTGTCCTGTTATTGCAGGTGCTACTACAGCATACATTTTTCTCTTTCTTGCAAGTCTCTTTGCAACTGGAACAATTAAGCTCTTATCTGAAATTGCTCCAAAAGGACATGCTCTCATACAAGAACCACAATTAACACATAATTCTTCCTTAATCATAGCTCGTCTATCATTAGGATTAATATCTAATGCTCCTGTTGGACATGATCTCTTACAGGGTCTCATAACTTCTGATATTGCATCATATGGACATGCTTTTTTACATGAACCACATTCCTTGCATAACTCTTGATTTATATATGCTCTTCCATTAACAATTGTAATTGCCCCAAAATTACATGCTTCTTGACATCTATGAGCAAGACAATTTCTACAAGAATCTGTTACATTAAATTTATTTATAGGACATCTATCACATGCTGCCTCAATAACATATATAATTTGTTCATCTGGTCTAATATCAATTAAATCCGGTTCTGGATTATCACCATTTGCTAAATATCCTGCAGCAAGCTTTGCCCTTTCTAAAACAATAGCTCTTTCCTTATAAACACAACATCTATATTGTGCAACATCCCCCTTAATAACTTCATAAGGGACCTTTTCAATACTTTCTAAACTAATTTCATCATTTTTTGCAAGTCTTGCAACTTCTGTTAACACTTCATGTTTTAATTTTTTAAGCTGAGTTTCAAACTTAAACATCTCACCACTCCCCCTGTATTGTATACCACTTTTAATTATACAATATTTTACCATTTATTCCATCTATTTAATGATGTCTTAATAAATATTTTTACATATAAACTTCAACACTAATCATCAAATATTTATTTTTTTACTAATTAATTAATAAAAAAAGTAGCAATGATTTTTTGAATTCAACTGCCCCCTATCTACTTAACAAGGAGTAGTTCAAATTTTTCATTACTACTTTTTCCTAATTATTTAAAATAACTTTAATTTATCTAGTTTTAAAACTTTAATAAATTTTATTATCATTTTTTATTATAAAATCAACTAATGCATCTTTTATATTCTCAATTAATTTACAATCAACTATAGACATATTATCATCTTCAGTATGTACAATTTCTGTAATTCCATCCTGCCCTATTATTAATGAAGCATCATTTGCCCTTCTAAATGACATGTGATCGCTACTTCCAACAATTACACCCTCTTCATTCATTGCATAAGGAACAATTTCATAATAAACTTCATTTTCATCTAAAACTTCAATAAAATCATCATATAACTCTTGAGATAATGGATCATTATTTTTTACTGCTAATCCATTATTTCCCCTAACCCCAATGCAATCAATATTTATATCATACCATTTATCATATTTATCTCTAAATTCACTTACAAATTTTCTGCTTCCTATTAATCCAAGCTCTTCAGCATTAAATGCAGCAAAAATTATATCATAAGGCGGCTTATTATCATTATAATAAGCTGATAATTCCTTGGCTGTTTCAAGTAAAGTAGCCACACCAGATGCATTATCTATTGCTCCTTGTATTTTATTAACTGAAATTTGTTGTGACTCAGTATTAGTAGCAGCTTCTTCTAATTTACTTCTTATTGTTACATGATCAAAATGAGCCGAAATTACAATTGCCTTAGAACTATCTTCACCTTTAATCACTCCAATTATATTATCAACCTCATTTTTATTATCCCCAGCAGGATTAAAAAAAGACCTCATTTCATTATTTAAATCAACAACTTCAAGATAACTTTCATCATTAAATGGCTCCAATCCAATTGCTTCATAATAATTTTGTATAAATTGAGCTGATTTAGTATTTGCATCAGTTCCTACTAGTCTTGATAAATATTCTTCACTAGTAAGCTCATTCATTATTGCTTCAATATTTAACTCTTCTGCATTGCTACCAGGCTCTTCATAAATCTTTTGTTCTTTTGTTAATATACCTTTACTAAGTACACTTTGACTTAAATTACTTTCACATCCAGTAAAAATTAAACTTGCTATTAATACACTAGAAATTAATGATATTAACCTTTTTCCTAAATACATAGTGACCTCCCATAAATATGTTACTTCACTTTATATTTACCCTATTATTCCAATAATATACGCTTAATTCAACACTATTCTACTTTTATATTATTTTCTCTTGCATAATAAAATAAGTATTGTTGAGCAAGTCCTGCTAACTCTCCAAACTTTTCTCTACCAAAGACTCTTATTTTATTTAATGACACATCTGGTGCTAAATAAAAATGTATCATTGCCCTCTTTATCCAAACATCTACTGGAAATGCTGAATGCTTACTCATTGAAAATAACATTATACAATCAGCCACTTTTGCTCCAACTCCCATAAAGTTTTGAAGTGCCTTATGGCATTCATCAACAGGTAATGATTTTATATATTCTAAATCAAATTGTTGTAATTCATCATTTAATGTTCCATTCCTTTTAGCTTCATTTGCAGCATTTACTTTTGCAATAGTATCTACTATGTATTTACTTCTAAAAGATGCACCTGTTTCTTTTATTTCATCTAAAGTTGCTTCTTTTAATTGTTCAGGGGTTGGAAAAGCATAATATACATTCCCATTATACTCAATTTTATCTCCCCATTTTTCAGATATTTTTTTAATTGTCTTCATTATTGAAGGAATACTATTTCTTGCTGAAATTATAAAACTTATTAACATTTCAAATGGATCTTGATTTAATATTCTTATACCATATCCAAATTCAACACTTTTTCTTAAAAGCTCATCTTTCGATAATTCTTCCTTTATTTTTTCATAATCAACATTTAAATCGAAATAATTTTTCCAAATTTCATTAAAATCCTTCATATTAGTATTAATAATTGTTACTGTACTTCCATTTTGAATTACTTCAATTACTCTTCTATATGCAATTATTACATAATTTGTATCACTAATTCTTTCCCATCTAAAGCATTGTCCACACTCAAGTATTTGCTTTATATTAAAGTCTTTTACATTTTCTAATATTATTGTGTTATCTTTTTCTATTAAATTTGTATAATTCATCCTTACACTCCCTGTTATAAAAAAATATAAATCTTTTCTTTATATTTTTTATTTTTTCTAACTTAATATTTTTATATTCTATAAATAATTCTTATTAAATGATAATATTTATTTTTTATATTATATTAATAAATCAACTTTTTCAACATTATCCTATATTGCTATTATTTATACTAAAATAAAATTATTTTTTATATTTAAATATATAAATGTAATTATTTTATCTATTTATAGAATAAATCGAACTATATTCATTTATTATTTCTTGCAACAATTCTGCAGATACCATCATCATTTTTGAACACCTATTTTCTAAATCATAATAGTTTTCTTTTAATGATATACAATCCAATGAATTCATCTTCATATTAAATTCATTTAAAAATTTACTTGTCATTTCCTTTACATGTGGACTTTTATGCCCCCTATCATTTGTAAACATTAATGCTAAAACTGCTATAGCTCCAGTTGCTGCACCACACACACTTCCAATTGCCATTCCACCACCAAAAGAAGCCATAGTCATTAAAGTTTGTTTTGAAATATTTAAATCATATTCTTCATTTGCTGCTACTAACATACACTCTGCACAATTTAAATCATATTTTTTATCATAATATTTGTTAACTAAATCAACTAACATAATATACTCATCCTCCAATATTAATAAATTTCTATTATATATTTAATTTTATTAATACTTATTATTTATGTAAAGTTTATAAATAATAAGGAGTAATTACCTTCTAGCAATTACTCCTTATCAATTATAAATTAAGCATTATAGTTATAGAATCCTCTTCCTGATTTTCTTCCTAACCATCCAGCTCTAACATATTTTCTTAAAATACTGCTTGATCTATATTTTGTATCTCCTGTTTCATTATATAAAACATCCATAATTGCTAAGCAAACATCTAATCCAATTAAATCACCTAATGCTAAAGGTCCCATTGGATGATTTGCACCATATTTCATAGCTGTATCTATGTCTTCTACTGATGCAATTCCTTCTTGAAGAATAAATGAAGCTTCATTAATCATTGGAATAAGTATTCTATTAACTACAAATCCTGGTGCTTCTTCTACTTCAACAGGTTCCTTTCCAATTGCTACAGATAACTCTTTAACTGCATCAAAAGTTTCTTGTGATGTAGCCATTCCTCTAATAATTTCAACAAGCTTCATTACTGGAGCTGGATTAAAGAAATGCATTCCTATAACCTTTTCTGGTCTATTAGTTGCTGATGCAACTTCTGTTATTGACAAAGAAGATGTATTTGAAGCTAAAATAGTTTCTGGCTTACAAATCTTATCTAACTCTGCAAAAATTTCTTTCTTAATTTTCATGTTTTCAATTGCAGCTTCAACAACTAAATCGCAATCTGCAGCTAAATTCATATCAGTAGTTCCTGAAATTCTAGATAAGATATCTTCTTTAGTTTCTTCAGTCATTTTTCCTTTTGAAACTAACTTTGATAATCCATTATTTATTCTAACTATTCCACTTTGAACAAGTTCATCTTTTATATCTCTAACTATAACTTCATACCCCTTTTGAGCAAAAGCTTGAACTATTCCAGAACCCATAGTTCCTGCTCCTAATACAAAAATCTTTTCCATAATAACCTCTCCCCTTTAATACAATATTTAATTATGCCCATAAGTGCATACATTTTAACAGTTAACAGTTTCTACTGCTACTTCTTTCATTTCTTTAAGTCTATTAATCATTTCTGGAATTACTTTATTTAAATCTCCAACAATTGCGTAATCTGCAACCTTCATTATTGGAGCTGTTTCATCCTTATTAATAGCAATTATCATATCTGATTCTTGCATACCAGCTACATGTTGAATTGCTCCTGAAATACCACAAGCAATATAAATAGAAGGTCTTACTGTTTTACCTGTTTGTCCAACTTGGTAATCTCTTTCTATCCAGCCCTTATCTACAGCACCTCTTGAAGCTCCAACAACTCCTCCTAAAACATCAGCTAATTGTTGTAAAAGTTCAAAGTTTTCCTTAATTCCAACACCTCTACCACCTGCTACTATAACCTTAGCTTCTCCAATGTCAACGATATCTTTATTAGCTTTAACAACTTCTAATACAGTAGTTCTAATATCTGCTGCATTTAAATTAACATTTACATTTTCTACATTAAAATCATATTTCTTTTCAGTAAGCTTTGAAAATACTCCTGGTCTAACTGTTGCCATTTGTGGTCTATGATTTGGACAAGCAATTGTTGCCATTAAGTTACCACCAAATGCAGGTCTTGTTGCAAGTAAATCCCCATTAGTAACATCTACTGCTAAAGATGTACAGTCAGCTGTTAATCCTGTTGAAAGTCTTGCAGCAACTCTTGGACCTAAGTCTCTTCCTATAAAAGTAGCTCCAATAAATAGTATTCCTGGCTTTCTTTCATTTACTAAATCACAAATAACCTTTGTATATCCATCAGTTGTATACTTATCTAATTCAGGATGCTCAGCAACTAATACTTCATCAGCACCATATTCACCTAAAGTATCTGCTAAATCTCCTACATTATTTCCTAATAATACTGCAGTAAGCTTAACTCCTAATTCATTAGCTAATCTTCTACCTTCACCTAATATTTCTAATGAAACCTTTTGTAATTCTCCACTTCTTTGTTCAGCAAATACCCAAACACCATTATATTCTGCCATATTCATCTTCAATTACCCTCCCATTATCTTAAATATAGTGTTTTTCCTGTAATTTTCCTAAAACATATGCTACTGCTTCTGGAGCTGATTCTTTAACAATTTCTCCAGCACCTTTAGCTTCCTTAGTCATAGACTTCTTAACCTTTGTAGGAGAACCCTTTAACCCTAATTCTTCTGCAGGTACATCAAGATCATCTGCAGTCATAATCTTAATTTCTTTATCTACCGTATCAAAGATATATTTAACGTTCATATATCTTGGTTTATTTAATTCTTCAATCGCTGTTAATAGTACAGGTTCTTGAACTTTTATTAATTCATAACCATCTTCTAAAGCTCTATTTACTAATACTCCATCTTCTTCAATCTTAACATCTTGTACGTATGTTACTTGAGGAATTCCTAAATGTTCTGCTATTTCTGGCCCTACTTGAGCAGTATCTCCATCAATAGCTTGTCTTCCACCAAATATTATATCGTAATCTAATTTTTTAATTGCTGCTGCAATAGTTTTTGAAGTTGCTAATGTATCAGCTCCTCCAAATGCTCTATCTGTTAAAAGAATAGCTTCATCTGCCCCCATGCATAAAGCTTCTCTTAAAGCATTTTTTGCTTGAGGCGGCCCCATACTAACTACAGTTACATGAGCTCCATGATTATCTTTTAATTGTAATGCAGCTTCTAAAGCATGCTTATCCTCTGGATTTATTATTGAAGGAACACCATCTCTTATAAGAGTTCCTGTTTTTGGATCAATTTTTACAACTGTTGTATCTGGTACTTGCTTTAAGCAAACTACTATATTCATTATCAAATGCCTCCTTCTATCTTAATGCTGCGCCTGAAATAACCATCTTTTGAACTTCTGAAGTTCCTTCATAAATTTCAGTTATCTTAGCATCTCTCATCATTCTTTCAACTGGATAATCCTTAGTGTAACCATATCCACCATGAATTTGAACAGCCTTAGTTGTTACTTCCATAGCCACTTCAGCAGCAAATAACTTAGCTCTTGCAGCATCAACTCCATATGGAAGTTTATTTTGTTTAAGCCATGCAGCCTTATAAACTAAATGTCTTGCAGCTTCTATCTTTGTATTCATTTCAGAAATCATCCATTGTAATCCTTGGAATGCTGATAATGATCTTCCAAATTGCTTTCTTTCCTTCATATATTTAACAGCTTCATCATAAGCTCCTTCTGCAATTCCTAAAGCTTGAGCAGCTATACCAATTCTTCCTCCATCAAGAGTTTTCATTGCTATACCAAATCCCTTACCTTCTTTTCCTACTAAGTTTTCCTTTGGAATTACACAATTTTCAAATATAAGTTCAGTTGTAGAAGATGCTCTAATTCCTAACTTGTCTTCTTTCTTACCAATTGAGAATCCTGGGAAATTTTTTTCAACTATAAATGCAGATATTCCTCTAGTTCCTTGAGACTTATCAGTCATTGCAAACACTATAAAAGTATCAGCTACTCCACCATTAGTAATGAATATTTTTGATCCATTTAAGATGTAATTATCTCCCTCTAAAATAGCTGTAGTTTGTTGTCCAGCAGCATCTGTTCCTGCTCCTGGTTCTGTTAAACCAAATGCACCTATTTTTTCTCCTTTTGCAAGTGGTACTAAGTATTTTTCCTTTTGTGCTGGAGTTCCATTTTCATATAATAACGAAGCACAAAGTGAAGTATGAGCTGAAAGAATAACCCCTGTTGTCGCACAAACTTTTGATAATTCTTCAACAGCTATTATATATGATAATACATCGCCGCCAGATCCACCTAACTCCTTAGGGAATGGAATACCCATCATGCCTAGCTCGCCCATTTTCTTTACATTTTCCATTGGAAATCTTTCTGTTTCATCGATTTCAGCAGCTATTGGTTTTACTTCATTAACTGCAAATTCTTTAACCATTTGTCTCACTAACTCTTGTTCTCTAGTTAATCCAAAATCCATTACTTTTTACCTCCCTGTAATACCATCTTTATGCGTGAAATACAAAATTTTCTGCAATACACATCTATATATTTAAATTTAATTTAATTTACTTGTTTTTAAAGTTCTTTTCTCTTCTTTCTAAAAATGCAGTCATTCCTTCTAATTGGTCTTCTGAATCAAAGCATTGTCCAAAATCATTTGCTTCAATTTCAATTGCTTTATCTATATCAACTTGCATTCCTCTATTTATTGCATCTTTGCATTGTCTTACTGCTATTGGAGCATTTGCACAAATAACATCTACCATTTTCTTTGCTTCATCCATTAAATTTTCTAATGGAACAACCTTATTAACTAATCCAATTCTTAATGCTTCATCAGCCTTAATCATTGCACATGTGTAAATCATTTCTTTAGCTTTTCCTAAGCCAACTATTCTAGGTAATCTTTGGGTTCCACCAAACCCTGGTGTAATTCCAAGTCCAGCTTCTGGTTGAGCAAACTTAGCTTTTTCTGAAGCAATTCTAATATCGCAAGCCATTGCTAATTCACAACCTCCACCTAAGGCAAATCCAGATATCGCAGCTATAACAGGCTTATTTAAGCTTTCAATTTTTCTAAAAACTTTATTACCTAAAACCCCAAATTCTTCTCCACCTTTTGCATCTAAATCCTTCATTTCTGCTATATCAGCTCCAGCAACAAAAGATTTTTCTCCTGCCCCCTTAATTATTACACAATAAATATTATTATCATTTTCAATATTAGTAATTGCTGAATCTAGTTCCTTTAAAGTTTCTGAATTTAAAGCATTTAATGCTTTAGGTCTATTTATTGTTACAATAGCTAATTTACCTTCCTTTTCAAGAATTAAATTTTTTAATTCTTGTTCTAAAATAACATTTTTGATTTCCATAAATTCTTCTTCCCCTTTATACCTATTTTTTTACATAAACATCCTTTTCTTTGTTATATTATTAACAAATCGATTCAAAAAAACATTCTTTTTCCTCATCTTTGGTTAGAAGATTCTGAATAATCATAACCTACTTTTAATTATAATATCTAATTTTATCATTTGCAATTAATATTTTACTATTCAGTATAAATATTGCATTATTTCAATTTATTTCTTGTTTATATTTAGTTTAACTATCTTAATTTTATAATTTCAATTATAAAATTAATAAAACATTTATTAATTTATATAAACTTTTAAATGTTATCAATCTTATAGTTTTAAATTTTCATATACATTAATATTGATAACTTTAAGCTATGAAAAATTTTATACTTTTGTAAATAAAAAAATAACAAATTAAAATTAAGTTTTTTCAAAACTTTTTTTAATTTGTTATTTTTTTAAATTTATTCTTATTTCATTAAATATACTAATGTCAATAAACTTTCAGATAAATGAACATTTTCAACTTTAACATCATCTGGTACTACTAAATCTACTGGTGCAAAGTTCCATATTCCTTTTATTCCACCCTTAACTAAAAGGTCACAAACCTTTTGTGCATTAATTCTTGGAACACAAATAATTCCAATATTAATATTATTATTTTCTAAATAATTACCTAATATATCAATATCCTTTATTTCTACATCCCTTATTCTCATTCCAATAAGTTTTGGGTTTGCATCAAATATTCCATCAATAGATAATCCTAATTCTGAAAATCTGCTATAATTAGCAATTGCTTGCCCTAGGTTACCAGCACCTATTATTACTCCAGTATACTCTTTATCCAACCCTAAAATTAAGCTAATTTGTTTATACAATTCCTTTACATTGTAGCCATAACCTTGTTGCCCAAAATCCCCAAAATTATTTAAATCCTGTCTAATTTGAGATGCTGTAAATCCTATTTTTTCACCTAATTCTTTTGATGAAATTCTATCTACATCATTTCTCATCAGCTCTTTCAAATATCTATGGTATTTTGGTAATCTTTTAATTACTGCCATAGAGACATTTTTCTTTTTTTCCATAGTATATGAATCTCCTTAATCTATTCAATAATTTTCCTTTTACTAAACTTTGATAATATAATAACATACTTTTCACTTTTAATCTATTAATTTAATAATTTGTAAAAAATTTTATTTATATTATAAAATTTCATTTTTTTCTATTTTTAAATTTAATTAATACTATAGTAATAAACATAGTATTAACAATTTTAATATATCTTATTATTTTTCCTAAAAACAGAGACTTATGTATAACGTAGCAGATGCGTTATACATAAGTCTCATAAATATTTGTAGTCAAGCTTAAAGCCTATTCTACTTTGCAACAAGAGCTAAAATGATCTTGTACGCCATTCCCTTTTACCTAAAATTTTTCTGGACTTATTTAATTATAATTATCTTATTATAATTTGTCAATATTCATCGAATTATCCTCATTGAATTTAATACTGCTAATAAAGTTACTCCAACATCTGCAAATACAGCAGCCCACATATTTGTTAATCCTGCTACAACTAATATCATAACAGCAACCTTTATAAATAATGAGAAAATTATATTTTGCCATAATATCTTATTTGTTTTTCTTGATATTCTTATAGCATCTGAAATAGATTCTATTTTATCTTTCATTAATACTACATCAGCTGCTTCAATTGCCGCATCAGATCCTACTCCTCCCATGGCAATTCCAATATCTGCTCTAGCTAAAACTGGAGCATCATTAATTCCATCACCAACAAATAATACTTTACCATTTCCTACTTTTTTACTTAAAACTTCTTCTAATTTATTTACCTTATCACTTGGTAATAATTCAGAGTATACTTCATCAATTCCAATATCATTTGCAACTTTTTCAGCAACTTCCTTACTATCTCCAGTAAGCATTACAGTCTTTTTAATTCCTGCATTTTTTAATTCTACTATTGCTTCTTTTACATTTTCCTTTATTTCATCTGAAATTATTATATTTCCTTTATATTCTGAATTAATTGCAATATGAACTATAGTCCCAATTGTATTTACTTTATCATAAAAAATATTATTTTTAATCATTAATTTTGAATTTCCTAATAAGACATTTTTCCCCCTTATTATTGCTTCAACACCATGACCAGCAACTTCTTTATAACTTTCAATTTCATTTTTATTAATTTTCCTTCCATATGCTTCTGCAATAGATACTGCAATTGGATGGTTAGAATTTGCTTCACCTAATGCTGTTATTTCTAATAATTCATCTTTACTAATATTTTTTGCGTTAATGCTTGTAACCTTAAATACACCTTTAGTTAAGGTACCAGTTTTATCAAATACTATTATTTCACTTTCCTTAAGTGCTTCTAAATAATTTCCCCCCTTAACTAATACACCTTTCTTAGATGCTGCACCTATACCTGAGAAAAATCCTAATGGAATTGATACTACTAATGCACAAGGACAAGATACAACTAATAAAGATAATGCTTTATATAACCACTCTGAAAATACTGCACCTTTAATAAAAATAGGTGGAATAATAGCTACTAACACTGCTACTAATACAACAATAGGTGTATATATCTTTGAAAACTTTGTTATAAATTTTTCTGTAGGAGCCTTTTTATTTGATGCATTTTCAACTAATTCTAATATTCTTGCAACAGTTGATTCTCCATACTCCTTAGTTACTCTTACTTTTAAAATGCCACTATTATTTATTTCACCTGATAAAATTTCATCTCCAGCTTTAATTTCACGAGGCACTGATTCACCAGTTAATGCTGAAGTATCTAAAAAACTTTCTCCACTTAAAACCACTCCATCTAATGGAACCCTTTCTCCTGGCTTTATTAATATTACTTCATTTAAACTTACGTCCTCAGGAGATACTTTAACTTCATTATTACTTCTTAAAACATTTGCATAATCTGCTCTAATATTCATAAGAGAAGAAATAGATTTTCTTGACTTATTTACAGCATATCCTTGGAATACCTCTCCAATTTGGTAAAATAGCATTACTGCAACAGCTTCAGGATATTCACCAATAAAAAATGCTCCAATTGTAGCAATACTCATAAGGAAATTTTCATCAAATATTTCACCATTAGTAATATTTTTTAATGCAGTTAAAATTACTTCTCCACCAATTACAAGATAACTTGCAATAAATAATATTATAGATACCGAATTATTATTTCCATTGTAAGCTAATGCAACTAAATATATTAATGTTCCAATTATAAGCATTATATTTTCTTTTATATACTCAATTACTCCAGCATTATTTTCACTTAAACTATTACTATGTGTATGATTATGTGTCTCATTTTTATTAATTTTTGTTTTTTCAGTACATTTTTTTACTTCACCATTTTCAAAACTTGTAGAACAACAGCTATCTTTACATTCACTAGTTGTATTTTTAATTACCGTATTATTTAATTTTTCCTCTACTTTTACATCTGGCTCTAATTTTTTAACAATTGATTTTATTTCATTTATTATTTCATCCTTTAAGCTTTCTTCTTTTATTTCAGCTATTAATAATGTTGTTGAAAAATTAACAGTTGCTTCTTTAACTCCATTAATTTTATTAACTTTAGTTTCTATCTTATTAGCACAATTTGCACAGTCTAATCCATTTAAAACTAACCTTATTTCCAATTTACTATCCCTCCCATAAAAATTTTATATTTTAAAATCTCTATACTTATTCAGTAATATGATGTAATCCAGCATCAAATATTTGCTTGATATGTTCATCATCTAATGAATAATAAATTACTTTTCCAGCTCTTCTAAACTTAACAAGCCTTGCTGATTTTAATACTCTTAATTGATGTGAAATAGCTGACTGACTAATATTTAATAATACTGATAAATCACATACACACATTTCTGATTCAAATAATGAGCATATTATTTTTATTCTAGTACTATCACCAAATACTTTAAATAATTCGGCTAAATCATATAATGTTTCTTCTTTAGGTAATTTATTTTTAACATTTTCAACTACCTCCTTATGAATTACGTTGCATGAACAAGATTCTGATTTATTTTCCATATTAATTTCACGTCCTTAACTATATTGTTTATATTAAAAATAATTTTATAAATTCATCCCATAAACACATGAATAATTGTTCATATGTTTATACTTTTATTATATGCTTATCTTAGTAAATTAGCAACATTTTTTAGAAAACTTTAACTTTATTTTTTATCTATAATTTATGAAAATAAATACTTATATTAAAGTAACTTTTATTTTAAATTTATAATTTTATATCCTTTAACTTATCTTTTGTAAAATCTTATAAAAAATCCTATTTAATAAAATTATCTCTATATAACATTTAAATTACTGTATTTTTATGGTACAATAATTATATAAACCTACCAGGCATAAATAGGTTTTTAAACAAGGGTAGTCTGCTAATGCCCTTGTTTTTCTTTTATATAAAACAAATTAACTTTTACCTATTGATTTATAATTTTTATCATACATATTTTCTTTTATATAAATAATTTAACCCCAAAAGAAATAAATTACTTTTGGGGTTAAATTATTTATATTATTAAATTTTACATTAAATATTGAATTAATATTGTTGCTAATCCTAAGAAAAAGAAAAATCCTAAAACATCAGTAAATGTTGTAACAAATATTGATGATGCTAATGCAGGATCCACCTTAAACTTCTTTAAAACAATTGGAACTAAATATCCTGTAATAGTAGCTACTATCATATTTAATATCATTGCAACTCCAATTACTATTCCAAACATGAAATTACCTTCCCAAATAAATCCTAAAATTCCTATAATAACTCCAATTACTATTCCTGATACTAATCCTACCCCAACTTCTTTTAAAAATACTTTTTTCATATTTTTAAAATTAAGTTCTCCTAAGGCTAATCCTCTAACTATTATTGTAAGTGTTTGTGTTCCTGCATTTCCACCCATCCCTGTAACTATTGGCATAAATGTTGCCAAAGAAACTACAGTTTGAATTGTTCCTTCAAAAAAGCCAACTACTGCTGAAGCTAAAATTGCAGTAAATAAATTTATAATTAACCATGGTAATCTACTTTTAACAGAATCCCTTAATGCCCCATCAACCTTTTCACCTTCATCTACTCCACCTAAACGATGTATATCTTCTGTAGTTTCATCTCTTAATATTTGCATAACATCATCAACTGTAACAATACCTAAAAGTCTATTATAACTATCAACTACAGGCATTGTTAAATATCCATACTTTTCAAATCTATGTCCTACTTCTTCTTGATCAGTGTTAAAAAGTACACCTTCTACCTTTGTATGAATTATATCTGATATTTTTGTATTGAAATTATGAGTTACTAATTCCTTTAATGATACTACACCCTTAAGTCTATCAAAACTATCTACCACATATAAATCATAAATATTTTCACTTTCTTCACCACAGCTTTGCAGATACTTTAATGTTTCCTCTACAGTCATGTTTTCCTTAAGTGAAACAAATTCTGTTGCCATTATTCCTGCTGCAGTATCTGGATCATAACTTAATAATTGACGTACCTTTCTTGAATCTTCATCTGTCATTTTTGCTAATATTTTATTTACTTGTTCTTCATCTAACATTCCAAGTAAATCTGTTAATTCATCTGATGACATTTCTTCAACAATATTTTTTTGCTTATTTTCTGAAAATTCCATTAAAATTAAATATTTTTCATCATCTTCAGCTTCATCTATAATATCTGCAATTAATTCTTCTGGTAATCTATTTAAAATATCTTTTTTATCTTTTGGATAATCACGTAAAACATCTAGTATATCTACTGGATGAATATTTTCTTCATATTTAATAATACTAGATTGTGGTGCATGCAATAGAAATTTTCTAAGCTCTTCTTTATTCATATTTAATTTCATGGCATTTCCTCCCAATTTATATATAGGAAGTTGTAAAATTTTTCTTATATAAATTCTATAATTCCCTTTCCTAGTTTTCCAATTCTAGCTAATGAATATACATCATATCCTTTTTTATCTAAAATATCTCTTCCTGGTTGGAATGATTTTTCTATTACTATTCCAACTCCTCCAACTTTAGCTCCTGCTTCTTCAACTAATCTTATTGCTCCTAATGCAGCTTCTCCATTAGCTAAGAAGTCATCTATTATTAATATATTATCATCTTCTGAAATGTAATCCTTAGATAAAGTTAATTCATAATCTGATCCCTTAGTAAATGAATGTACAGTAGTTTGATATACATTTCCATTTAATATCTTAGAAGATTGCTTTTTTAATGTAACCATTGGAAGTTCCATTTGCATTGCAGTCATTACAGTAGGTGCAATTCCTGAACTTTCTATTGTAAATATTTTTGTTATTCCATGCTTCTTATAATACTCTTTAAAACAACTTCCTATTTCATACATTAATTTTGCATCTACACCATGATTTAAAAATGAATCAACCTTTAAAACTGTTTCGCTTAATGCTTTTCCATCTTGTAATATACGTTCTTTTAAACTTTCCATTTGTATTATCTCTCCTAAATTAACATTAATAAAAAAATAACACTTCTAAATATATTAGAAGTGTTGAATATCCAATTTCACATAATTTTATGCATTTAACAACACCTCGTAGTCTGCTAATTAAGGTCAGCAGGTAGAAACTTTCGGACCGATTACCGATTTTATACGAGTTATTTTTACAAATTCACTTATTGGTATTATACCATGAAGATTTTCTTTGTAAATACCATTTTTTCTTAAATTTATTAATGTTTTAGTTATATTTAATAAAAAGATCTTATCAAATTTATTTCAAATAATTTAATTTGATAAGATCTATACCATTTTATTTATAAATTAATACTTACAAATTATTGTTGTGTGTTCTTCTATATTATCGTAAATAGCTTTTGCTACACTATATGTCATATTTACACATCCATGTGAACCATTAGTCTTGTATATTGATCCTCCAAATTGACTTCTCCAACTTGCATCATGAAGTCCAATGCCCCCATTGAAAGGCATCCAAAAGTTTACTGGTGAAGCATATCCTTGCCCCCTTAACACATAGTCTTTTGCTTTCCAATCTAACTTATATACACCTGCTGGAGTTGCATGACCTTGACTTACATTGCCTGTTACTACATTTCCTTGAGTTATAACTTCACCATTCTTATAATATATTACAGTTTGATTTGTTAAATCAACTTCAACAAATGTATTAAGAACATATTCATCAGTTGCAGTTGGTGTTTTGAATGTTAAATCCTTAGTTACAGATTTTCCACTTTTAATTGCATCTTCAATTTCTGAAATAGTTGTATTTCTATCTACATAATAAATTCCTGGAGTTGTACTAATTTTAATTTGTTCACCAGACCATCTAGTAACTGTTCTTGTTTCTCCAATGTTATCATACTTGTCTCCTAATTGGTTTGTATATTCTCTAATAGCATCTTCATTTAAAGAAACATTAAAATCTTCTCCTACAACTATCCATTGACTAATCATATTACCATCAATATTCTCAGAATTTCCATTAACATTAAATGTTATTTTTGCCTTTACATATTTATCAGCAGTATCTTTTGCTGCAATAACTTCCTTTGATTTAGCTGTATAAATAGGACTTTCATAACATCCTTCTTCATCTAAATTTAATGTTTTATTTGCACTTATTATTTTTTCTAATATTTTTGAATTTAATAAATCCCTATTTACTTTATTTCCTATATCTTCTTTTATTATTTCATATTTACCATCATTATAATTAAGCTTTGCATTAACAGGATTAGTTACCATACTTTCGTTAAGTGCATCTAATTCTGAAATATATTTATTTAATAAACTTTCATCATAATTAATTCCATCAGTAAACTCATAATTTTTATGTCTAAATATTGATGATATCCATAAAAATGGATTTTGACTTTTTAATACTCTATCAATATCATTAGAAAAATCATATTTAAGTGATATACTTTCTCCAGTTATTGTTTCTGTTTTATTATTTCTTTCTTCAATAGTAAGAACATATTCATTTGCATTATCACTCATTAATTCTTGAGCAGATTTATTACTTTTTCCTGATATACCTATATTATTAATTGATGTTCTAAAGAAAAAATGACTATTAAAATACAATGTCATTAATAAATAAACGCCTAAAATACAAGATAAAACACAAGTAGTTATAATTAATCCCTTATTTGAAGCATTTTTCTTATTTCCTTTTAATTCATTATTTCCATTAGGTTCTGTGTCTAAATCTACAGTAGATACTTCAATATTTTCCTTTGGATCAACTTCATTTATAACATTACTATTTAATACTTCTGTTTCTTTTACTATTTTATTTTCATTTAATTCATTTTTTGTATTAACAACTTTTCCATCATTTAATTCATTTTCTTTTAATTCTAACTCATTAGTATCTTTTAAATTTTCTTTATTTAATAACTCATCTAATTTTTCAATATACATATTATAGTCTTTAATACTTAACTTATTTGCAAATAAAATTAAATTTTCCTTTGCCTTAACTATACTATCATTTGTACTAGTATTTAATGTTTTATAATATTCATTTAATAGCTTTTCTTTATAATTATGAATATTGTTATATCCTAAAAATTCACCTAATCTTTCTAATTCATTATCCTTATCTCCATACTTATATAATAATGCTTTATATATATTTTCATTATAAGGATTAAGTTGTATTATCTCTTTAATTGTTGCAATTTCTCTTCCCTTTGAAACTTCATTTTTCAATAATTCTTTAATTAATTTGTTAGATTTTTTCATCTTTTTTATATCACTATAATTTTCTACATCTTTTACATTATTATCATTTAAAAAATCTATAATTGCAAAATTAATATTAAATATACTTTCCATCATTGAATTTGAAAGCTTATCTAAAATTTCATTAGAAATATTGGATTTAATTTTTTGTTCATTAAATTCTATTTCTATTTCTTTTTCTTTAATTTCATAAGGAGTTTTTATTAATCCTGAACTAATATTTAACTTAGGTAATATTATATTACTTTCATCTTTAGAGGACTTTTCATTATTTTTTATTTCATTTATTGTATTTTCCCAAGTACAATACTTTAATAAATAATAATCTTTAAAAAATTCATCTTCATTTATATTTTTTACATCAAAATCCTTTATAATGCCAATAGCTTTTGATATATATTGTTTTAAATATTCATATCCAAAAGCCTCTGCATCCTTTTTTACTTGTTCATTATCATTAAATTTTTCTTTGAATTTATTTCTAAATGTAGAAACAGAGTTAAGAGCCTCTTCTAAAAATATACCCCTTATTTCATTTAATTTAACAAATTCATTTGAAAAATTAATATTATCATTTAATATCTTAAAGTTCATACCTTCCTCCCATATATAGCATAAAACTTGTTATCTCACTACTTTCTTTTACATTTATAATAATATTACCATTTTGTTAATTTATTACAATTTTAACATACTTTTAAGATATTTTGTATTTATATTTCACATTTTAATCAAATAAATTTTAAATTATTATGTAATACTATAAATTTTTTTTTAATTTAATATTTTATAATATATTAATTTTCTATATATAGTTGTGTTATATTAAATTGTTGTTGACAACATTTTGATATAACACAACTATATAGTAATAAATCTATATTTATATTTGCTCACTACTTTTCATCATTTTCCTTTATAAAGATTTCTGTTTTTTCTACTTCCTTTATTCTAAAATCTAAAAACTCTATATATGACTTAACTGCTTGAAGCTCTTCAATTTTTTATCCAACACTTCTCTTTGCTGTTGAATTATTTTTATCATAGAATCTTCTGTTATTCCTTCCTTTAATGATAATATCATAAGTTTACACTGCTTTATTTAATAAATCAATTTTTATAAATTGATTTACAGAATAATACCTTTAATTATTTTGTTTATTAATATAAGCATATTTAAGAAGACCCATTTTATCATAATACCTTAATATTTCAATTGGAACATTAGTTAATTTAGATATTTCACCAACTGAAAAGTAAGTTTCCATTAATATCACCTTGTATTTGAAATAATAAATAGTATAAACAAATATCTTTATATTTTCTAAAAATAAAAAAAAGCAATAAAATTACTCAAAATAATCATGAATAATTTTATTGCCTAAATTTTTGATTAATTATACAACTACTTTTTCTTTAATAATACATTAAATTATTATATAATTACCTTTCTTTATAGTATACTTAAATTCTTATACAGTTACTTTTCTTTATAGTTTAATTTAATTCTTATAAATTAATATTTATAGTTTCACTCTCTTAATATAGAATGTGCTAAAATAAATACTTATTTACTTTTTCCCTTAAACATAGATTTTACTCCTCTTTTTACCACATCAAAAAAACTTAATGATTGTACCATATGATTAGGATCAACATATTTTCTAACAGTCCGAAGAACTTCTTTAGGGTTCTTTGAAGCAAAAATATATGTTCCATTTCTCTTTGTTTTTAATGCATATCGAGGAATCCATTTTCCCCTAAATAATACAGATGCAATCACATAATCAACTTCCTCCCATGGAATCTGAATATATTTATGACTGTCACGAGAATTATAAAATTCAAATCCCTTATCACCAATCATTATTTTTCCATAATCAGAAATCCATGTAAAAGATGTTCCATCAATCACCAAATCTACTTTTGTATTTAATGATTGAACCATATTACATTAATCCAATAACATGGAATATTATACCTGTTGCAAATAATCCAAGAATAATTACAATTGGAGATACTTTCTTTTTAAGTAACCACATACAAAGAAGAGTAACTAATAATCCTGCTAAACCAGGAATTAATGAATCTAAGTTATTTTGTAATGTTGTAACCTTAACATCTGTTAATGATAATCCTGATGCTTGTTGTAATAAAGCTTCTTTAATACCATTCACACCCTCAGGAAGCTTACTCCAATCAATATATGCACCCTCACTTAATTTAACAGATGATACTGTTGGTGCAAATGAAACAGATACCCATCTATTAACTAATGCCCCTAAGATAAACATACCAAGAATAGATGCACCCCTTGTAATATCTTGTAATAACCCACCTGATAAATCATCAGTTATACTAGATCCAACCTTATATCCAAACTCTTGTGTATACCATGTAAATGCCATACGAATAAGGTTCCAAGCAACAAAGAATATAATTGGCCCAAGAATATTTCCATTAATTGCAAGTGATGCTCCTAATGCACCTAATATAGGTCTAACAGTAAACCAGAAAACTGGATCACCAATACCTGCTAAAGGTCCCATCATACCAACCTTAACACCTTGAATAGTTATATCATCAACTTCTGTACCATTAGAACGCTCTTCTTCTAAAGCTAATGTTACACCAAGAATTGGAGAAGCAACATATGGGTGGGTATTAAAGAACTCCAGGTGACGCTTTAATGCTGCTGACCTCTCTTCTTTAGTCTTATATAATCTTTTTATTGCTGGAATCATTGCAAATGCCCAACCACCGTTTTGCATTCTTTCATAGTTCCAAGAACCTTGAAGGAAAGTTGAACGTAACCAAACAGAAATACGATCTTTTTTTGTTAATTTTAATTCCTTTGCCATTTTCTAATCTATCCTTTCTATTAGTATCTATCTATAATATCCCCTAAAGGATCTCCTGTATTTGAGCTTCCTCCATCAACTGTATCACCTTTTTTAGAAAGTGTTAAGTAAATAAGAGATAAAGCTACACCAATTGCACCAAGTCCAATAAGTGTAATTTGTGAAACAGTTGCTAATACAAATCCAATTGCAAAGAATGGCCATACTTCTTTTGTTGCCATCATGTTAATTACCATAGCATAACCAACAGCTACAACCATTCCACCACCAATTGCTAAACCATCAGTTAACCAAGCTGGCATAGCATTAAGTAATGAACTAATTGGACCAGCACCAATTGCTAAAATTAATCCTGCTGGAATAGCAATACGTATACCTTGTAAACAAATAGCTGCAACATGCCATATTTCAACCTTTTTTATATCCCCTTCATTAGCTGCTGCATCCATAAAGTGTACAAATACAGTAGAAATTGTACGACAAATAATTGTTAATAATAATCCAGCAACTGCTAAAGGAACTGCAATTGCAATAGCTGAAGAAACACCTTCTGCTCCCTTTCCTCCTAGCACCAATATAATTGCTGATGCTACTGCTGCTAATGCTGCATCCGGTGCAACTGCTGCACCTATATTTGCCCAACCTAATGCAATCATTTGAAGAGTACCACCTAATATTAAACATGGTACTAAATTACCTGTAACCAAACCAATTAATGTACAAGCAACTAATGGTTGATGAAATTGAAATTCATCCAATATACCTTCCATACCAGCCAAAAATGCTACAATAATGACTAATATTACTTGAATTATATTTAAATCCATAGTTATTCCTTCTCCTTTTTACCTAATTAAATTATTTTAACTTATTTAATTCATCTTGTGCCTTTTTTAATATTTCATCCATATTTCCTTTAGAATCACTTGGTACTTTACGAACATCAAAATCAATTCCAGCTTTCTTTAATTTATTAAAAGTATCAATATCTTCTTGATTAAAAGCAAGAACCTTATTTGGCTGAACTTTTCCCGTAGAATGTGCCATAGATCCAACATTTATGATCTTTAAAGGTACTCCTCCTTCTACTACCCTTAATACATCTTCTGGATTTTCAAAAAGAAGCATTGCACGTTGACCACCAAAATGCTTATCATCTTTTGCAAGCTTAATCATATGATTTATTGGAACAACATGAGCTTTAACCCCTGGAGGAGCTGCTTGTTGAATTAAGCTTTTACGAAGATTATCTTTTGCTACTGCATCTGATACAACAATAATTCTCGTAGGTTGTACAGTTTTTGTCCATGCTGTTGCTACCTGTCCATGTAATAAACGAGAATCAATACGTGATAAAACGTATTCAAATTTTCCAGGCGAACCTGCATTAGAAATTTTAACTGAAGCTTCAGAATTCACATTAGCCTCCTTTGGCTCTAATTCCTCTGGTCTAACCTTAACTCCGTCCTTAGCTGGCTTCAAAATATAAGCTGCAATTTCATGTGCAGATTGCATTGAAAGACGAGCCCCATAAGCTTCAATTAACATAGGTAAATTTAAGCCTGATACAATTGCCCACTTATCTTTATGCTCTTCAAATAAAGCATTTGACTGATTAAATGGTGTGCCACCCCAAAGGTCAACTAAAAACAATACTTCATCTGCATTATCTAATTTTGATATTGCTTTTTGTAGTTTTGTTCTAAAATCGTCTGGGCCTTCACTTGGCATTAATGTAACTGCTTGTACATTTTCTTGTTCTCCAAAAATCATTGAGCCTGATTGCATAATGCCCTTAGCAAAATCCCCATGACTAGCAAGAATAATTCCTACCATTTTTTATACCTCCTATTTTTTTATTTGTTACAAATTCAAAAATATAAGTATTTATAAAATAAAGTAAAATTATTATTAAATTATTTAATGAAAAAAATAATAATGCCATTAATCAAAATACAAAATATACCTGATATAAATAATAAATTATTTTACCTCATAAAATTATACTTAATTGAATTAATAACTATAAAATATTTTTATTTATACTTAATTAAGAAAAATATACCGAATTGTTATCGTATACATGTTTAAAAATTAAGCACAATTATATTATAACATAATTTTATTTATATATACTATTTTTTTTTAAAATTATTTTATATATTATTTATTTTATTCTAAAAAAAGCCTTATCTAACTCCAAAAAATGTAATAGTTGACAAGATTATTTTTGCAATATTTACAAATTAAGTTATATAAAAATAATATCTTTTCAAAATTTTATATTTTTCTCGTATTTGAAATAATAAATAATATAGACAAATACTTTTTTACTTTCTATACAGAACAAAATGGCTATCGTCATGCCCACTTCATGGTATAAATCTTAAAGTTTTAAATCTTAAAATCCATTGATATAACTAGCCTTAAGGCTTAAAAAATTTTATACTTTCCTAAACGTTGACCAATTGGCTATCTCCACACCAACTTCGTAGTATCAATCTTATAGTTTTAAATCTTAAAATCCATTGATATAACTAGCTTTAAAAATTCAATTTTTTTATACTTTCATATACATAAAAAAATGGCTAAAAGCTAGATTTTTCTAACTTTCAGCCATTTAAAAATTTTTTATTTAGTCTTTAATAAAAAATTAATGGGATTATTCTTCTTTTCCCTTTACATAAATATTAATTTTAATAATAAATGGGGGATTATTATTATTTCTATTATTATCTTTTAGTTTTAACTAAATATTGATTTTTAATTTTAATAATAAATTGGGGATTTTATTATTTTTTGTCATTAATTTTATTATTTTTACTTTATTTAACTATTAATATTAATTTTAATAATAAATGGGGGATTATTATATAAAATTAGTTCTATTTTAAATGCTACAAATTTTACATCTCAATTATTTGTTAACACGTGTTAACTTTTTATTTTTTAACATAAGTATAACATCAGATTTTTTAGCTAAATCCTTATTATGTGTAACAACTATTACACATTTGCCATGCTCATGTGCACTAGATTTTAATATTTCTACAATTTCATTTTCTGTATCACTATCTAAATTTCCTGTTGGTTCATCAGCTAATATTACAGGAGAATCTGCTACAAGAGTTCTTGCAATTGCCACACGCTGTTGCTGACCACCAGATAATTGTAATACATTTCTATTAATTTCTTCATCACCTAAGCCTAAATTATTTAATATTGATTTATCAGCTTTTTGATTAATTATTCTTAAATTTTCTAAAGGAGTCATATAATCAATTAAATTATAATTTTGGAATATTAACGAAATATTGTTTTTTCTATGGTTTTCATATCCCTTTATTTTTATATCTTCATTGTTATATAAAACTTCTCCTTTTCTAGGTTCATCTAATCCAGCTAACAATGATAATAAAGTAGTTTTTCCAGAACCTGAAACACCTAAAATCGTATAAAATTTACCTTTTTCAAATTCAATACTTATATCATCTAAAATATTTTTGCCATTTTTATATGAATAGCTAATTTTATTTAAAGATAAAACTGACATACTAACTCCTCCTAACTCATTTTTGATAATATTTCTTTTGGTTTTAATCTAATTATTGATGCTGAAGATAACACTACTGAAATTATGATAATTCCTGTACCTATAATATATACATAAACAACTTCCTTAGCTTGTATTTTTACATCAATTTCATCAACTGTACGAGTTGCTAAAGAACTATTAACATCATTTCCTAATGAAAATCCTCCAAATCCACTCTTAACATCTTGAACAGCTTGTTTGCTTGCTTGTGAAACTATTGTATTTCCTATATTTTGTGAAATTATTTTACTTGAGAAATATGATCCTCCAAAAGCTAATACACTTATAAGTAATAATTCAATTATATATTGAGAAATAATATTAAACTTTGAAACTCCTATTGAAAGTAATATACCTGTTTCATGAATTCTTCCTTGAATCCAAAATGCTAACACTAATGAAAGTATTATTGCACCAGCTATTATTGCACCAATTAAAATCATATTTATAATCTTATCTAAAGAGTCAAAAGACTTAGATAAAGCTAAGAATGTATCTTCACTCTTTACTATTGTATACTTATTCCATTCAGCAGAAATTTCTTTAAATTTTGCTGTTACCTTATCTACATCAGTGCTTGTATTAAATGTAGCATTAGTATATTTTACTTCTCCATCTGAATATCCATATAAAGTTTTAACAGTATCTACATCAGTTATTAAAAGATTTTCTGGCATTTCTAATTTGTGACCAACTCTTTCAGTGTTACTACTTTCAAAAATACCTACTATTTCAAGGTCATAATCATTTTTAGATAAAGTTGATGCATTAAAATCACCTGCACTCTTTTTAGCTTTTATAGTATCTCCAACTTTTAAATTATTTGCTTCTGCTAAAGCCTTATGAATTAATACCTTACCTTTATCAGTAGGCACAATATGTCTACCATCAACAAGCTTTAATGATTTACTTATAAACTTAGTATCATACTCAGAGCTCTTATGTGCTTCTACAGAAAAAAGTTTTTCATATTTATAATCATCATTATATTGAACTGCATTTTTTTCTGGTTTTATATAATTTACATTTTCTAAATCTAAACCAGCACCTTGAATTGCAGCATCATAATTCTTAACACCATCTACCTTTGAAAGCTTATCAATTAAACTTTCTGGAATTGTTCCACTTAAATTACTACCAAGATTAGTTTGTAATTCAAAAGTATTTGCCATATCCTTATTTGAATCTTGTCTTGCTATATTAGCTGCCTTTTTAATTGAAATTCCACTTAAAACAGCTGTTGCTATTCCAAATAATATAAATAACATAATAATACTTTTCATTTTTTTTCTTGTTATATATAATACCGATCTTTTAAATACATTCATATTTATTTCCTCCTTGTTTATTAACTTGAGTACATTTTATTAGTTCAATATGAAATATTTATGAAATAAAAGAGTTAAGTTTATAAAATTAAAAAATAATTAATTAAAATCAATTTCAAACCTCATACCAGTTGAAATTGATTTAAAAGAAAAACTTAAATTATACATCCTTAAAATTTGTTCAACTATGTATAAACCTAATCCATTTCCTCCACTAGACTTATTTCTATCAAAATCAACCCTATAAAAAGCTTCAAAAATATGTGCTAAATGCTCATCTGAAATTGGTTTACAATCATTTTCTATAATAAGCTTTTTATCTTTTATATAAACTCTTATTTCTTTCCCCTCATCAGTATAATTAACCGCATTAGAAATAATATTAGAAATTGCCTTAGTAAACACCTTTTCATCTACCTTAATATTAAAAGAATCATTTAAATTAACTTTAATATTAATATTTTTTGATTTAGCTATTATATTATAATGGTCCAATGCATTTTCAACTATATATGATAAATCCAATAACTTTTCATTTTTATTTTCTATAGAATTAAGCCTTGAAGTATCTAAAATCTCCTGAACCATTTTACTTAATTCATTAACTATATCCTTGCACTTTTCCAAATATACATAATGATTTTTATATTTTCCTATATCATATAACATATTTTCAATCATTATATGCATACTCATCAATGGAGTTTTAAGCTCATGTGATGCACTTCTTAAAAAATCCACCTTAACCTTTTCAGATTCACTTACATTTTTTATTTCTTCTTCTAATGATATAATTGTATTTAACAAATTTTCATACAAACTATTTATATTATATGCTAATATTCCAATTTCATCTTCAGATTCAACATTACAAAAAGCCCTTTTATTTAACTTTTCCATTTCCTTTGTAACATTACAAATTTCCTTTATTGGAGTTGTAATTTTTTTTGCATATATATATGATGCAATTAAAGCTACAATTAAACTTACAATCATAGAATATGGCAATATTTTTAATATAATATCCCTAGTTTCTGTAAAAGATTCTAAATTAGTTACTATTTGAATATTTCCTTTTACATCATTTATAGTCTTAAAATCTCTACTTTTTATTATTGATGAATTATTTACATTAATATATTGACTAAATATCCCCTCATTTATTGAATCAACTTCTTCTTCTTCAGAACTTTTTATAATACCTTCACCAGTTAAATCTGGAAGTATTAATGATTTATCCTTAATAACATCCTTATCTATGTATATATCTACATTTTCAACACCCTGAAAACTTCTTTGCTCTTCTCCTAAAGTAATAAAAACTTGAATATTATACTTTTGGGCAAAACCTTTTGCTAATTCAAAAGACTTTTCACTATTTTCTTCATTTATTTTTTGAGTTAATTCTGAAATAATTATATCAGCTTCTTTTTCCTTATTACTTAAATATACCCTTGGTACTGCTAAATATATTAAAATATTTGAAGTAAAAATTATTAAACTTATTAATCCAACTGTAAATATGTATGTTTTTGAAAATAACTTTAATTTTTTCATTACTGCTCCTCAAACTTATAGCCAATTCCCTTAACTGTTACTATACAGTCTAATGATAGCTTCTTTCTTATATTTTTAATATAAACATCAATAACCCTGTCATTTGGACATTCTTCTATACTCCATAAATTATCTAAAATTTGTGCTCTACTTAAAACCTTACCCTTATATTTTAATAATAATTCTATTAATTTTATTTCCTTAGGCTTTAAATCTATAATTTCATCATTTTTCTTTGCAGAATATCCTTCAAAATCAATTTCTATATCTTTATAATTCCACTTCCTATTTTCTTCTAACTTTACTCCTCTTCTAAGAAGTGCTTCTATTCTTTTATGTAAAAGTATTATTGAAAATGGCTTTGTAATATAATCATCTGCTTTTTCATCAAAGCTCATAATTTGAGTATAATCATCACTCATTGCTGTTAACATAATTACTGGAATATTACTTTCTTTTCTAATATTATTTAAAACAACAAAACCATTAGCCTTTGGAAGCATTATATCTAAAATAACTAAGTCTATTTTATTTTTATTAAATAACTCTATTGCTTGAAGTCCATCTTCAGCACTTATAACATTATATCCAACTTCTGATAAATATTCACTTACACCTTCCCTTATTTCTATTTCATCTTCAACAATTAATATATTTAACTTCATGATTTTTACTCCTTTTAATTTATTTTTAAATATATAATATCATAAAATTTTATTCTTTAACCAAAAATACACTTAATATATAGATTAAACTATATTATTAAGTGTATTTTTAATATATAAGATTTTAGCTAACTATATTATGACCAATTGTATTGATTTAATTCTGAATCATATTCCATATATGTTCCATTTGCTGTAGATATTTTATATTTTAATATTTGCACATCATCAATATTACCACTTGCTGGCCCTTTTCCAGTAAACTTCACTGATTCATTTCCAGCTTCTACAACTTCATTGCAAGATAAAGTTACTATTTCTTCAGTACCTTTAAACTTAACTTGTATTGTTAATCTAGATATATCTTCATTTGAATTATTTTTATAAGTACATTCTAATATATTTCCTTCTGCAGTATTTACTATATTAAAACTTATAGGAATTGCCTCTACTTTTAAAGGTAAGTCTTTCATAGTAATATTTGATTCTTGTTTTACTTCTTCCTTTTTACTATTCATAATAACTATTCCAAATATAATTAAAACTGCACATACTAACGCTATTATTAATAATTTATATGTTTTATCTTGTTTCATATATTTACACCTTTCTATATAATTAATTATTTTTTATTTTATCCAACAAAATTAATAAAAATTATTATTATAAAAAAAGTTGGTTATGAATAAAAATTTCTCATAACCAACTTAAAAAAATTTCAAATTAACTTTTTATATTCTCTGCTTTATTTAATTAGGCTAAGGGAATTTGCCTCATTTTAAATAATATTTTTATTACTTATTTTTAATATTTAATTTGTTTGTCCTTGTTGCCCATTTCCTGCTGGATTTTGTACCTCACTTGATGTATCTCCATTTGGTTGTTGCCCTTGTGTGCTACTATCTGGTGATGATTGAGATGTATCACCTGGTGTAGTGCCACTTGACGGTTGACTTGGTGTAGGAGTACTTGGTGGTTGGCTTGGTGAACTCTCTGTTGTGGTATCACCTGGTGATCCTGAAGGTTGATTAGTTTCAGTAGTTTTACCTTCTATTGAAAATGCTAACTTTAAATTAAAATTAGCTTCAACACCTTTAGTTATTCCTTCTGATTTTGGTGTTTCCCACAAATCACTTCCATAATATAATCTAGCTTGCTCATTTGGATCTAATTCACCTAACATTTCTTCATTTGTTTTTTTTGATTTTAATAATCTTGAAGTTATAGTTGGTGAATTAGTAGGTATTAAATCAATTCTTTTTAAATATGAATTAGAAGGTCTATCATATGTTAAATTTAACTTCATTTCAACCATATTGTTATTTTTTTCTGGTTGTGAAACAACATATAATTGTGCTAAATCTTCCTTTACTAAACCACTAGTTTTAGTAGTTTTTGAATTTGCATATTCAAAGGATTCAAAATGAACTTTTAATTTATGAGAACCATTATTTGTAACTTTATAATATGGTGTAATAAACTTCCCCTCACTTGAAAGTCCATTTTCATTTCTATTTTGTATTAAAAATTCCATTTTTAAAGGAACTGTTGCTGATATAGTAAAATATTGACCTTCTTGTAATTTATTATCAATTTCTGTTTTATCACTACTTTCAGCTTCATTAAAATTAGGTAAACTATTATCTTTATTTGGACCCCATTCACCTATTCCACCATCTAATTCTACACTATTACTTCCACCTTTATTTTCAAGAGGAGCATTTGGAGTTGTTGTTGAAGTCCCAGCTCCTCCAGCCCCTGTACTGCCTCCATCACTATTTGGAGGCTGAGCTGAACTTTCTCCATTATTACTACCATTTGGTGGTGCACTTGGAGGTTGCTCTGCTTCTCCGCCTCCTGATGATGCTCCTCCACCTTCTGATGGAGTACTAGTTGAATCTGAATTAGTAGCTAATTGAATATTATTTAGTGAATATGCATAACTTTCAACAGAAAGATTTAGCATAATAGCTACCATGCATAAGCTTAAAATTTTCTTTTTCATCATATAAAAATCCCCCCATCACTAATTAATTTTCAATATTTATAATAAGTTTCGCTGCAGATACACCTATTAATGTTTCACCATCAGAATCATAAGCATTTATAGTTGCTGTTGCTTCATATTCACCCTTTTTAAGGTTTTTGCTTAACTTAGCATTTTCTATATGTTGATTTGGTTTAATTTTACCACTTTTAAATACTGTTTTATCATTAGAATCTAGCTTTATTTCTACATCTATTACATATTTATTATATGGTGGATTATAAATTCTTAAATTACCTTCAGATTTTCCATCCTTAAATGTAGGTCTTGCATTTACTTCAAAAGAAAATGTAGATTCATCTGCTTTTCTTTGCATAATTTCTGCAATTTGTTCTGCTGTATATCCTGCTATAACACCATCTTCTATTATAGCTCCACTAGATTGACCAAAATTATCATTAGCAAAATTTAAACTTAATCCAAAACCAACACCTATTCCTATTAAAATAACTATAGCTAAAAAAATCTTAATATTTTTTTTCATTGAAGAATTGTTTTTAGTTGAATTATCTTCCATACTTATTATCCTTTCTATTATATTTTTCAATATAATAAGGTTTTAATTATTTTGAAGTATTACTTTCAGTGTTTTTCTTAATTTTTAAAATTAATGTAAATCTATTTGAAATTGGATCTTCTATTCCTTCAGAAGATGTTCCTGCTTTTCCAGATATATTTATTGTAGAAGTACTTCCAGCTAAAACTTTAGCAATTTTCTTCTTTTCCTCCTGAGTAATTGCTTCTGTACCTAAATCTGAATATAATTCTTTATTTCCTAAATATATCTTCTTATTTTCAGCAGTATTTTCAAGGAATAAATTAACTTCATTTCTTTTTTTAGTAGCATCAACTTGTGTATCAGTTATTAGCTTTATTCCATAATCTCCATCAACATCTATAAAGTTAGCAACACTTACATCTACAGGTTTTTCTCCGTTATTAGTAATTTTTATTGATGTTCCAATAAATTCAGAATTATTTTTTACAGTGAAACTTGCAGTTGTTGGAACTGTTACATTAAATCTACCATGTGGTGTTTCTCCTGCATCTTCATTCATTTTACCTTTAGTTGGTATTACTACATGTAATTTATCTTTAGTTGTATACCCTCTAGTATATTTAGGCTCACTTGTTTCTCCTTGAGGATTATTTTTATCTGGAATAAAAACATCAGCTTTTTCTGTAGTTCCACTCCCAACATTTCCACCACCTGGATTACTAGAATCAGAACCAGCTCCATTTGATCCTGAATCTTGATCTGGCCCCTGATCTGGATTCGGATTTGGTGTTACATCACTAGAATCCTCTTCACTTCCATCTGGATGCTCTGAACCAATTGGCGGTTCTTGAGAACCTTCTTCATCTCCACTTTGCAATTCATATTTACTTATTGATTTTCTTAAAAATAATCCATTTATAAAATCACTTTCATCATTATAAACTATATAACTTGCTATATCTACATTTGCTTCCTTTATACTATTATCTGAAAATCTAGCATTCTTAACTTCTATTGAAGTTGAATATAACTCTTTTCTTTTTGAATCCTTAGTGTTTTGAGCAACAAATTCAACATTTTCATCTGCAACTATTTTTATTTTATAAACTCCATTTTTATTTACATTTAATATAGAGTTTATAGTTTTATTCTTCTCAACTTCTTTTTCAACTATTACATTTTCTTCTTCATCATAAACATAAAGTTTAGCTTTACTAATAGTATCATCAATATCCTTTATAAAAAATGATATTGCAACCTCTCCATCATCACTTATATTGTCTATAACCATATCTTTTATAGAAGCTTCATCTTTTAAAACTTCCACAGTTTTTAATTCATTAATATCAACAACCGTTCCATCAGTCATAGTTATAGTATTAAAATTAATATCTTCAACTCCAGCTTTATCATTTGCCACTAATTGAATTGTATAAACATCATCTTTACTAAAGAATCTTCTTTTAGTAGTTTTATTTGGATAATACATCTTTCCATTAATATTAACAGTTGCTACATCTATATAATCTTTAGAAGAATCTACTTTAAAGCTCATAGTATAACTTTCTCTCTTTTTCAAAATATCCTTTGAAACTTGAATATCATTTACTGCTAACTGTAACTTTACAGGTTCTACTCTTACTAAAAATTCCTTATAAATAATATTTCCATTACTAAGCTGAACATTAGCCTTTACAGTATATAAACCTGGTTTATATATGTCTACATTATTTTCTGTTATAACAATTTTTTTAGTTATATTTTTTCCATCAACATCTTTTGCAGATAATTGTAATGTTTCAAAAGGCTCAAAATTATCGCCTTCTGAAATTATCATATCTTTTCCTACAAATGCTGATTTATCAATAGCAACTTCATCTTTTTTATCATTATTAGGTTTAGTTTCTGTTTTATCTTCTGTTTTGTTATTTTTATTTGAATCATTACTTAAATTACTACTATTATTTATATTGTTACTAGAATTACTATTTGTGTTATTGTAATTAAAATTATTACTGCTATCTTCTAAATCAGCAGTTGCAATTTGACTTGGAGTATATGAATCAAATCCACCTTTAACACTAGCTGCTGTTATAGGCCCTTTTGGTTTATCTTCATCAGCTATTGTTGTACTTTCTTCAATTTCTTTTAAACTAATAGTTTTTCTATAAGCAAATAATGCTGTTTTTTCTTTTAACTTTTCATAACCAGGATCTCCATCAATAACTGATTTTATATAAGAACCTTTAACTATTAAAACTACTGATACAACTCCAGCAATAGCTATAATTGATATTAATTTTAACTTTTTCTTATTATAAAATAATTCTTTTATTTTATTTATAATCATTTCATTTTTCATATCTCACATCCCCACAAATCTTTTTCTATTTTATTTATCTTTTGTTAATTTTTTCTTCTAATAAAAAAATCAACTTAAAAATATATACAGCTATACATTTATTAAGTTGATTTTAAAATTATTAATTTGTGGATTTTTTAATTTTTAACATTAAAGTAAATGTATTACTTATAGCTGTATCAATATTTGAATTTTTTCCTGCTTCACCATGTAAAGTTAATGTATCTTTAGAATTTGCTGAAATTGATGATATTTTTATTCCGTCATTACTAGATGATGTTTGTAAACTTTGTTCGTTATAAATACCCGTTCTTTCTTCACTTACATTTTCAGTTTTAAAATATGCAGTTTTATTATTTCCTGAAATACTCATTGCAATATCACTTCTAGAAGATTCTTCATTAATTTCTGATTTAGGTTTAACATTTATTCCTGCTGTACCATCTACATCTATAAATTTATAAGCATAGACATCAATGTTTTGATATCCTTCATTCTTAATTGTAAATGGTATAGTTAAAAATTGCCCCTTTTCATTAACTGTAAATGAAGCAGTTGTTGGAACTACAACTTGGAATGTTCCCGAAGGCATTTCACCCTTATCATTAAGAACATTTCCTGTTATAGAAATATCATGTTTTTGTTCTGTTGTATCACTTCCAGTTATATTTCCACTTGAAGCTCTTAAAATATTTCTAAAATTAACTTCATCAGTTTCTGAATATCCATCAAGCTCTTTATCATTTGATACTGAATTTAAATTTGCCTCTGAATATGCTTCAATATCTTCATTATAATTTTCATTCATAGGTAATAAGCTCATATCTTCATCATCAGATACTGCCTTCATATTTACAGCAATCTCTTTAGAAAATAATTCAATACTTTTTTCTTCATTAGTTTGTTCTTTAGCTTCATCATTTTTATTAGCTAAAACTTTAACAGTATAAATTCCTGCTTTATCTAAATTTATTTTAGTAGAAACCTTTGTATATGATGAATATTTACTTTTTGAAAATGGATTTTCTAAAACTAAATTTCCACCTTCATCATATATACAAATTTTAGGTTCACTTATTGTATTATCAACATCTTTTAACTTAAATGATATTTTAAGTGCATTATTTCCATTACTTTCATCTTCTACAACAACATCATTTAAAGTAGCATCTTCTTTTAAAACATTAATATTAACAGTTTTATCAATATCAACTACAGTTTTATCAGACATTATTACTTTTTGTAATTTTAAAGATTCATATCCAGCTTTATTTGGTGCCATTAAATTAACACTATATCTTTCAATTTCATCCTCAAGTATCTTTGATACTTTATATTCTTTTTTATTTATAACAACTTTTTCTACATCTATATAACTTTTAGAAGAGTTAACTGCAAAATTCATAGTATAATCTTCTTCTTTTTTAAGCTCTGTTTTAGATGCTTTAACATCATTAACTGCTAAATCTAACACAGTAGGTTCAACTCTTACTGCAAATTTCTTGTCTAAAGTTTTACCATTTTTTAATGCTATAGATGCTTTTACGTTATAAACTCCAGGTTTGTATATATCAACATTATTTTCTGTAATAACTATTGAATTTGTTATATTTTCCCCAGTTATATCACAAGCATAAAGTTGTAATGCATTCATTGGATTAAATGGTTGTCCCTCTGAAATAATTGCATCTTTACCATTAAAAGCTGATTTATCAACAGTTTCTTCTTGTTTATCATTATTGTTGTTATTACTATTATTTGAATTAGAGTTATCATTATTATTGTTATTTGAAGAATTATTGCTAGAAGAACCACTACTTGAAGTATTACTAGAAGAAGTATTATTTGAAGTATTACTACTATTTGAAGAAGAACTACTTGGAGTATAACTATCATACCCATTTTTAGTATCATTAGAAACTAAAGTTTTAGTTTCTTCTGCTTCATCTTCTACAATTTCTGTTTCAATATCAATTTTCCCTCTAATCATATTATCACTTACTAAATCTTGTAAGTTTTTATAATTTGGATCTCTATCTAAAACTGATTGAACATAAAGTTTAATATCTTCAATATCTGATCTTAAAGTTAATCCAATTCCACCAAGCATAATTCCTGTAAGCAAAAGTGATAATACATGATGCGCTGTTCTACTAGCAAATGCTGTTCTTAATATAATTAAAATTTTCTTTTTATTCATCTGCACCCCCCTTTACCTTTATATTTTTAATATAAAATTAAATTATTGAGCTGTTATAGTAATTTCAACTATAGTTTTACCTACTTCTTCTCCTGTTTCTCTATTATAACCAGTTACAAGAGCTTCTCCAGTATAAGTTCCCTTAGGTAAAGCTTCTTTTAATTCAACTTCTTCAATATATTGATTAGGTGCTATTTTAGCTGTTCTTATTATTTCCTTTCCATCTACAGTTATAACATAATCTATATCATAAGCATTATATCTTGGATTTGCCATAACAATAAATGCTTTTTTACCTTTAAATACAGGATCTGAAGAAATACTAAAAGAAATAGTAGAATCATCAACTTGCTTTTGTAATAAAGCTTTTATTTCTTCTTCAGATAAACCTGGTTCTGCACCATCTGCAAGAACATATCCTGAAACTGATGCACCATTTTCAGCATTTTTGCTTTTACTTTTATTTTTGTTATATACAAAATAAGCTCCTACACATGCAACAGATATAACTAACAATACAACTATTATAATTTTCACCTTGTTTTTCTTTTCAACTTTTTTATCCATGATAATATCCCCTTTCTTTTAGCATTTATAAATCCTTATCAGTTAAAAATCCATAACTTATCAGTTAAAAATCCATAATAAGTTAATTATTATGGATTTTTAAATTTAAATTAATTTTATTATTTTCCAGATTTCTTAATTTTTAATGTTAGTGTAAAATTATTGCTTAAAGCACTATCTATACTATCTCCAGATTCTCCTGCTTTTCCGTTTAATTTTAATTTATCTGATTGTTTAGACTTTATAACTGATAACATTAAATCTTCATCATTAGTAGCTGAATGAGTAAGTGCTTCTTCTTTATAAATACCTGTTTTACCTTCTACAGTAGTATCTTCTGATTTTAAATATACAGCCTTTAAATTACCTTCAAGATTTATGCTAACATAACTTCTATCATTTTGCTTAACTTCATCATTGTTAGTAACAGTTATATCAACTCCCGCTGCTGGTGTAACATCAGTAAATTTAACCGCATAAACTTCTATGTTTTGTTCTCCATTATTTTCAATAGTTATTGGTGCACTAACAAAACCATTTGCCTTACTTACTGTAAATGATGCTGTTGTTGGAATTGTGACATTAAAAGTTCCTGGTGCTGCATGTCCACCTTCATCTAACACATTACCTGTAATCGAAATATCTGTTTCAGGTGTTGCTGTGTCTGTTTCTTGTATCGTTTTATTTTGTGCAAATGCACTTACTGAAGTTGTTGCAGCCATTGCTCCTGCTAAAACTAATGATAATAATTTCTTTTTCATAATAAAAATTCCCTCCATTATTGTATATGTATAATTATTTTTCTCTTACAAGACTTGTTTTCTAACAAGCTTGTCTCTGTTATTTATAATAATGTGTTTTTAATATTTTTTTATTATTTTGTCGTAAATTGTAGAATTTTATATTTAAATTTCATAACCTTACTTTTTTACATCAATTTATTACTAATTTAATTATTTATATTAATTCATCAACATAATTTAATTTTTATTAATATATTTTCAAAAACCATAATTATCTCTACAACACTTCCCCTACAAATTATAAAAAAAAATTAAATAAATAATTACTTAACCATTTACTTAATTTTTTTCTCAAATTTTAACTCTTTTTAATAATTTATCATTATATTAGTATTAAAAACATTATTTTCATGACTTCTTTTTATATATCCATTATGTTTTTTTATAATATCATTTATTTGAGATAATCCAATTCCATGAATACCACTTGTTTTTGTTGTTTTAAAAACACCATTTTCATTATTTACTTTTCCATTTGTATTATTTTTTATCTTTATAATTAATTTATCTTCTTGAGCTAACATTTTTAAATCTATAATTTTATCTTTTTCAAGTTTTTCACAAGCTTCAATAGAATTATCTAATAAGTTGCCTAATAAAGTACATATTTCTATATTAGTTAATTTTATTTCACAACTTATATTTAACTCCAATTTAACATTTATCCCTTTTTCCTTAGCTAAATTAATTTTACTTGTTAAAATAGAATCCAAAGCCACATTATCTGTATATCTTATTTTTTCAAAATCACTAGTTCTTTTATCTACTTCTTTTATATATTCAATTGCTTCATTTGATGCATTTCTTTCAATTAACCCTAAAACGGTGTTAACATGATTTCTCATATCATGTCTCCATCCTATCATTTCTTTATGCATTCTAATTATATCTTCATCATTTTGCTTACTTTTTAAATCGATTTCTAAAACTAGCTTTTCTTCAACTATTTTTGAAATTGAATTTACTATGTAAAAAATTGATATTTGAAGAAATATCATTCCAGAAACGATAATAACTAAATCATAAGTTTTATAATTATAATATTCTATTATGTATTTTCCTACAAAGTTTATTATTACAAGACTAACTATGCAAGTAAAACTTAATACTGATAATATTTTATTATTTACATATCTTATAAACCCTATATTTTCTGAAATTATATATATGTATATAAGCTCTATAATTCTACGCATTAATATAAAGTTATCACTATATAAATAGTTTGCTTCAATAATATTATTTTTATATAGCAAAATAACAATTGATGCACAAAGTAATGATATTGTTGATACACCAGCTAAATAAAAACATACCCAAAATATTTTTTTAGATAAACTACCTTTCCTAAATACCAAAGGATAAACTAAGGTTATTATAAATATAAAATACTTATAATAAATCTCTAAATAATATCCATCTGCTATTATTAAAATAACTGGATATAACACAGCTACTATAAAAATATAATACATATATACTTTCTTTTTTTCTGTTGGCATTATTTTATTTAAAAAGTATATAGGCATGAATATAGCTATGAAATCGCTTATAAACTTCCACGTAAATATCATATTAATAGACCCCCATAATATTTTTAAAGTTATTAATTACAAAAAATAATTTCTGAACCTCCCACGACTAAAGTCGAAGGGTTCTTGGTCGATAACACCAACGTGCTAAGCATAACCAAGCTATCCCCGTAGTTCCTACGGTTCTTATATATGTTATCTATCTATATAGTTATATTTCTTAATCCTTCGTTTAATATATTTATCGCTGCATTTATATCTCTATTATGTTCTGCATTACATTTAGGACAAATCCATTCTCGAATATTTAAATCTTTTACTTCTTCATTTTTATATCCACACTTATTGCATAGTTGTGAACTTGCAAAGAATTTATCTACTCTAATTACTTTTCTGCCATACCAATTAGCCTTATATTCTAATTGTCTTATAAATTCTGACCATGATACATCTGATATTGACCTAGCAAGTTTTTCATTTTTAATCATGTTTTTAACTTGTAAATCTTCAATACAAATAATGTCATTTTCTTTTATTAATTTAGTAGATAGCTTTTGTAAAAAATCTTTTCTTTGATTAGAGATACGTTCTTGAAGTCTTGCTACTTTTAATCTTGCCTTATTTCTATTTGAACTACCTTTTGATTTTCGAGATAGCTCTCTTTGCAATTTAGCAAGTTTATTTAACGACTTCTTTAAATACTTTGGATTTTCAATTGTTTCTCCATTGCTTGTAATACAAAATTCTTTTATACCTAAATCTAATCCAATATTACTATTAGTGTTTTCAAACCTCTTAACTTCTACATCTGTACAACATAGTGAAACAAAATATTTGCCACTAGGCTCTTTAGATATAGTTGCATTAAGTATTCTACCTTGTGGTATTTGTTTGTCTCTAATTTTAACCATACCAATCTTAGGCAGCTTAATATGTTTTCTTAAATACTCTATATTTCCATTGGTATACTTAGTTTTATATGAAAATCTGTTAGTTTTCTTGGATTTGAATTTAGGAAAACCACTTTTCTCTTTAAAGAATTTTTTATATGCAGTTTCTAAATCTTTAAGTGATGATTGTAGCGATGTAGAATCAACTTCTTTTAGCCATACTAATTCCTTTTTTAAATTAGTTAAATCAGAACTACATTGCTTATATGAATAGGTTTCTTTATTATTTTCATATAACTCAATTCTTTTAGCCAAATATTTATTATATACAAATCTACAACAACCAAATGTTTTATTTATTAATTCTTCTTGTTGTTTATTTGGATATATTCTAAATTTATAAGCCTTTTCCACTACAATCCCCCCTTTATTTACTTTCTTTTTTCATTTTGAATAATATATTTTCATTTTTAATATATTTTCTGTATAATTACATTAACTTATTCCTAAATTGAAAGAAAATATTTCAAGGATTAATATTATATTTTTAAATAACATATATAAGAACCGTAGATTCTTAACTTTAATCATTTTGAGGTTGTCGTTCACATAGAAGCGCTACTTTCTATGCAGTTCTCTTATGAACTTCTTATGCTTTCACATAAGCACAGACTATATCTTATCCTACAGCATTATCTGTTTAGGTCTACCCACTTCCATTACCAATAGCTTGTAATGTACTCCCCTCAGGAGGGATAGTCGTTGAAGTTTCCTCTATTCGAGGCTTACCTGCTGATTATCGATTCTATAAACACTTAGGATTTAACCTTATGCCATCTAACTAATTCTTTCTACTTTCGTAACCTTCACGCTTAACCTTATTTCATGTTTGCGTTGTGGTTTAGTTAGCTTTACGAGTTTCCAGCAATTCAAGTAGTATTGGATAGGCTTTTCCTATCTCTACACACAGATTTCTCTATATGCTTACTATTTAGAACAATTCATCTCATGACTAAAGTCACAAGTGTTCTTGTTCTATCTAATAAAAGCTTCATTAACTTCTTCATACTTTCCTCTACTTATAGGTATTTTTATTCCACTTTCTAATGTAATTGTATCTTTATTTACTACCTTTATATATTTTATATTTACTAAGTAAGATCTATGGCATCTAACAAAATTTCCCTTTGGTAACATTTGTTCCATATCACTTATCTTTTTTCTAATAGTAATTTTATCGCTTGTTGTATAAATGTCTATATATGGCGAAAACATAATGCAATATTCAATAGTTTCACAATTAAGTTTTATACTTCTTTTTGGTAGTTCTATAGTTATATAATTTCCACTATCATTTGTAACATTTATTTTTTCTTTAATTATATCTAAACATTCAAAAAGGTCTTCTTTTTTTATAGGCTTCATTAAATATTGTAGTGCACCTACTTTATATCCATGAAGAGCATATTTAAATTCACCTGTAACAAAAACTAAATTAACAGTTTTATTTTTCTTTCTAATTATATTTGATAATTCAATGCCAGACATTTTTTTCATTTCTATATCTAAAAATATAGCATCATATTTTTCATAATCTTCCCATTCAAATAAAAATTCTTCTGCACTATTAAATTTATCTATATAGATTTCTACGCTATTTTTAATAGCCCATTCTTTTATATATCTTTCCATTAACTCTAATTGTATTTCTTGATCATCACATATAGCTATTTTCATTTATATAATCCTCCTTAACATAAAACACAATCACAACTAATTTTTATACATACTGGCGTAAAACCGCTATCCTTTTAATGTAGCGGATGTAAGCCCTAACCTTGATAATTATTTTTCCACTAAAATAAAAAAAACTATTCTATCGGGTGATTTAGAATAGTTTTTTGTTGACTTATTTTTATTGTATTAATTATTTCTATTATACCCTTTAATTATTTAAAATAGTCAACTTCATTCTCAAATCACTATTTTATACTTTAAAAAATTCCTTTAAATGTATTTTTATCTTTAAAATACATTTTCATTTGTATATTTTTATGTTTTTTTAATTGTTTTACTTAATTATATTTTATTATTATATCACAATTTTCTTTTTTTCGCCATTTTTCTACAATTTATTTTATAAACTTTTATTAAATAAAAAAATCACTATAAGTATTAACTTATAGTGATTTTTTTGGTGGAGGCGAGGGGTCATGTGCATCCATTATTTCTATATGGCACTGACTATATCTTCTACTATTATTTTAAATAGTAGCTTGGCATATTATAGAAGCTTAGTATAGTTTATATCTTCTATCCTAGTATTCCATAGATTATCCTTAGGAACCTATAAGTCGATACGAGGCTGTTAAATTTCTTTACATACCTCTCGGTATTGCCGTCAGCATTTTCTGTTACGGTTTCACCGATAAAGCCAAGTTATCACTTAAACATCACTGCTTAAGGCGACTATCTTTCTTAATCGAACCCCTGTCCGAAAGCAGACCAGCTTGACTTTCTACGAGCGTAGTTATGTGACTAAAAATTCGGTCCTTAGTTCGCTCACAAACAAACTCCTAATTCCCTAGCTTCATAAATACCCCTCTAGCTCAAAGCTTTGCTAGACTTCGTTCCCTACTTTAATGACACCAGCTACCCAAGACGTAGGCATCCTGGACTGATGAGCAAGCTATATTAAGCTGCTAATGCAAAATTGTCTTCTGCGTTTATATTTAATGCATAGCTTATTAACGAGTCGTCCATGCTTTACTCGGCCCGCTTATCAAACCCATCACACCCCCGTCGAAGCCAAAACGCCCCCATGTTAGGTTAATAGGTTATAAACGCTTTACCTATTTAATTTTCAATTGATGATTAACATCGTGATTTTATTATAAATCATATATTTTTAACTGTCAACTTTACTATTTTTATTACAAAAAAATGATAAGACCTATGCTTTCATAAGCCTTACCATCTTTAATATATTTTATTATATGCTTTAAACAAATTTATGATAATCTATAAATTTATTTTGCTTTTATAATTTTATTTTTTCTTTTTCTTACCTACTAATAATGCACCTGCTGCTATAGTAACTGATCCTATATATGCTAATACATTTCTTTTTCCTGTCTTAGGTAAATTATCATTTTTAGAGTTTTCTGTAGTAACTTTATCATTTGAAGGTTCTTGATTTTCAGAGTTATTTTCTACACTTGGTTTATTTTCACCTACTGAAGAATCTTCATTTCCAGGTTTATTTTCATTTCCAGGCTTATTCTCATCACTTGGAGTATTTTCATTTCCAGGTTTATTTTCATCTCCTGGTTTATTTTCTTCATCACCTGGTTTGCTTGTATCTTCATTTTTAGGTATAACTTCTTCTAATTTTGCTTCAAATAAACTTGCTTCTTCTAAGTCTTTTGATATTCTTATTTCTATGTAAGCTTCATCATTAGCTTCATTTTTAATAGTTTTTACAACTTTAGAAATGAATGATGTATCTTTAACCTTTATTTTATAAACTATAAAGTTTCCATCTGTATATTTATCTTCTACAGTTGCATCTAATTCCTTAATGTTATTTAAGAAACCAGCAAATTTTTCTAAGCTTACTTCTTGCACTTCCATTTGTAATGGAGAATCTTTTTCACCTGAACCTGCTATAGCTGAAACAACTTCAGTGTCTATAATATCAGTAATAAAATCTACTACATTATCTTTATACTCTTCTACATTTATAGTGAAAGTATCAACTTTATTACTTCCATCTGTAGTTTTTGCTGTTATAGTTACTTGTCCCTTTGCTTTTGCTATTACTTTAACGCTATTTCCATTAACTTCTATTGATGCTATATTTTCATCACTTACTGACCATTCTACATCCTTTTTATCAGCTTCTTCATTTACAGTTGCTGTAAATGTTTTGTTACTTCCTACATATAAACTATTAATTTTATTATTTATAGTTACACTTTGTGCTAATATAGTTTCTTTCTTTACAGTTACATTTATTGTTTTAGTAGATTCTGCACCTTTACTATCTGTTACTTTATATGTAACTTTATATTCTCCTGGAACATTTACATTAACTGTATTTTCTAAAACATCTATTTTAGTTATAGCTCCATCTTCTTTATCAGTTGCTGTTACACCAATTAATGGATTAAAGTCTTCTCCAACTTTTATAACTTTATCTTCTGCATTTATTATAGGTAATGCATTTACAATTACTGTTATTGTTTTTCTAGCTTCTGCACCTTTACTATCTGTTACCTTATATGTAACCTTATATGTTCCAGCAACATTTTCATTAACAGTATTTTCTATAACATCTATTTTAGTTATAGTACCATCTTCCTTATCAGTTGCTGTTACCCCTTCTAAAGGTTCAAACTTTTGTCCAACATTTATAAGCCTATCTTTAGCTTCAATTTTTGGAATTGCATTTATAATTCCACCAGGAATACTTGGTTTTACTAATTCTTCATCTTTTTCCGTTAATACTTTTTTAAGCTCTGTTTTTAATTCTTCACTATTTGCTACTGAATTTTTTATTTTTATGTTTATATAAGCTTCATTTGTTTCTTGATTTTTAATTGCTTTTATAAACTTAGACATTAATGAATTATTTTTAACTTTTATTTGATATACTGTAAACTCTCCATCAACATATTCATTTTGTATTTCTGGATTTAATTTTTTAATATTATTTAAGAATTTATTAAATTCTTCTACAGTTACATCTTTTACTTCCATTTGTACTGGAGAGTCTTTTTGACCTGAACCATTTACTGGAGTTACAACATTAGTATCTATAATATCTTTTGCTAAATCTACTACATGGTCTTTGTAATCTTGTATTTTTATAGTAATACTATCACTTTTTTCACTTCCATCTGTAGCTTTTGCTGTTATAGTTACTTGTCCTTTTGCTTTGGCTATTACTTTAACAGTATTTCCATCTGCTTCTATTGATGCTATCTTTTCATCACTAGTTGTCCATACTACATCTTTTTTATCTGCATTTTCATTTGTTATAGTTGCACTTAATACTTGGTTGCTTCCTATATATAAATTGTTAACTCTATTGTTTATAACTACATTTTCTACTAAGGTAACTTTTTCTTTTACAGTTACTTTTATTGTTTTTGTAGCTACTCCACCAAGTTTATCTACTACTTTATATGTAACTGTATATTCTCCTGGAGTATCTGTTTTAACATTATTTTCTACAACTTTTATTTCTGTTATATCACCTTGTTCATCATCAGTTGCTGTTACTCCTTCTAATTCTTTAAACTCATCTCCAACAGTTATAACTCTATCTTCTGCATGTATTACTGGCGGTTGATTTACAACTACTAGCATTTCATGTATTGCTGTTGCACCTTGACTATCTGTTACACTAAATACAACTGTATAATCTCCTGCAACTTTTGTATCAACATCATTTCTAATAACCTTTATTTTTTCAGTAAGATCTTTATCTTCTTCATCAGTTGCTGTTACTCCTTCTAAAGGATCAAACTTTTCTCCTAATTGAACTATTCTATCTTGAGCATTTATTACTGGAATTTTATTAAGTGTAGTCATTTTTGGATTTACAACAACTGAACTTTCAACTATAGTTGTTTTATTTCCACTATCTGTAGCCTTATATATAACCTTGTAAACACCTGGTATATTTGTGTTAACATTGCTTTCAACTACTAATTCTATATTTTCATCTTCATCTTTTACAGTAACTCCAGCCTTTGGATCAAAACTATCTCCAACTTTTAAAGTATGGTTCTTAACACCTTCAATTACTGGTGCTTTATTACCTTTTACTGTTAAGTTTATAGATTCTTCTGTTTTTCTACCACGACTATCAGTAGCACTATATGTTATCTTATATGTAGTGTCTTGTTCTGTATCTAAATTAAGTTCTTTATCTGATGAAACACTAACATTTACTGTATTTCCATTAACATCTACAGCTTTAACGCTATCCATTAAATTAAATGCTTGACCTGCATTTATAGTAACATTTTCAAGTTTTTGTCCATTTTTAGTAATAGTAGGCCCTACAGTTGATGCATTAACTTTTAATTGTACATTTAAAGTTTCTGATTCTCCACCAAAATCATCTTTTGCTGTAATATATAAATCATATATTCCTTCTTCAGTTCCTTTAAATGATGTTATTTTTTTATCACTTGCATCTTTAACTTCTAAAGTTATTTTATCATTTTCATCATCTTTTATTTCTAAACCTTTTTCTTTTAAAACTTCTTCTGTTAATTGAATTGTTTCTCCTTCAGTAATTTCTATGTAAGACTTATCTTCTTTCATCTTTACAGTAGGATTTGTATTTAATGTTAATTCTTCATTTTTAACACTTACACTTCTTACATATTCTTTATTTGTGTTACTTACATATTTATATTCAGATTTTTCTTCATTTTTTATTTTATATTTTCTTGATGAATTATCATTAGAAGCTTGTATATCTAACTCAAAAACATCAATTTCATTACCAGTCTTTGGTATAGAGTCTTGTGCTGTTATTAAAACATCTATTGTATTATTCTCTTTATTGTAAGTATAATCTGTTATTATCTTATCTGACTTTGCTGGATTTATTAAATCCTTTATTACTGGCTTTCCATTTTCCTCTTTTAAAACTATTCCATCTAACTTTAAGCTAAATTGAAGAGCTTTTGGAATATCTTCTATATTGTCTAATGATACTTTAACTGTATCTGAATCTACTTTTTTTACATCTAATACAAATTTATTTTCTGTATTTTTAGATTTATTTTCTATAATTTTAGGTGTTGCATAAGCTATTGCAGCTGTTGAAGTTGCTGCTAATGTATATACCAAAGCTGTTTTTACAGTTGGCTTCAGCTTATTATTTTTCATAACTTATCTCCTTCCGTACTTTATAGGGGCTATCATAAAAGAGATAACCCCTTTCAATTAAAAATATTATTATCTTAGTTTACTATCTGTTGTTAAATACATTTTGAATCATATCATTACTTATTTCTATAACTTCATCATATTCATTTGCTATTGTTCTTGCTGTTGAATTATTTAATTCTATTGATGGTAAGTTTTCTAAGTTTGTTGGTAAATCATATAAGAATGTATCACTTACTAATCTTTGACCTACAGGTGCATTATTGCTATCTAGCTTATTGTATCTGTAAAGTTCAGCTTTTATCTTAGTTCCCTTAATATTTTCTTTATCTTTTTGTTGCTCTGGAGTTATCCAATATAACCAAGTTCCCTTAGCAACTTCTCCAAGTTGTGAATTTTCTGGTAGTGTTGCTAATAAAATTGCTTGAGCATTTAAAGCAAAGTTTTCATCTTTTTCATTAATTACTAAAGGTACATTAAATGCTGGGTCACCTTTATATTCACCTGTAACTATTATAGAACCTGCTGGTATAGTCTTTTCTGGTGCATAAGTATAATCAGTTGCTAACTTACCTACACCATGCTCATAAACTTTATTTCCATTATCTATACCTATTTCTATGTTATCTCCTGTTGGACCTAATATATCAATTTCGCCTATAGATATAGCATTAGCTCCTTTAGCTACTAACTTAACATATTGTGCATCATATGCCCATAATTGAGTATTTGAATTGCTTCCATTTTCATTAAAGTAAATTGTATTTTCCTTAGTAGTATCAAATTCTCCTGAATGAGCTTTTGACCAAGTCTTTCCATCTTTACTTACTAAAACTTCATATTTACTTATTGGTGAATACTCTGTACCTGAATTTTTACTAAATAAGCTTCTTAATGAGAATTTCTTTTTAGGTGCTTGTCCTGGATTATATTTTAATCCTACAACAGATTTAGCATTTCCTAAATCAATAGTTACATATGGATCTCCTGAAACAACTGTACCATTATTATTAGTTGCTTTTTTAGCTGTATAAATAGTTGTTGGGTCATTATCACTTATCTTTTTAATTTCTCCATTTTGAGCTTGACCATGTCCTGAATGTTCATCAGATATATCATGTTCACTTCTTGTATTAGTATCAAATACCCAATTAGCTTCTGATATACTTCCATCATGATTTACCTTTATGTTACCAATTGTAGTTTCTTGTGTAACATTTAAGTTGTAGTCATAAGCTCTTACTTTATATTCAAAAGCTCTATTATTTATAGCATCAATAACATCAGTGTACTTAGTTAATCCATTTTCTCCATTTTTATCTCTTTCAACGAATCCAACTACTACTTCCTTAGTTCCTGTTGTTGTTGCTTCTTTTCTTATTATTTCATATCCTAAAACTTTATCTGCATCTTTTGTAACACTTAATGTTAATGGAACTTCTTTTTGATTTAAGTAAGATTTATTAATTAATTGAGTTCCATTTGCATCAACTCCAAAGCTTCCCTTTACTGCAGTATCTGAAGCCATAGTTATTGATTCTGTATTACTTCCAGCTTTTAATCTAATTCTTCTAGCATCATCATTTAAATAGTAAATAGCCTTATCTTCTTTTGGATAATTCTTTGAATTTAAGTATTCATTAGTCTTAGGACTAGCTACTAATCCCCATTTTTCAAAGAATCCTCTTAAATCCTTCTTTACTGCATCTGATGCTCTCATTATAAATGTTTGAGCTGTAGAATCATGTCCATTTTCATTTGGAGCTACACCTTTTAATCTTGTTTCTCTATATAACTTAGCATAGAATGTATCATTATCTAAGTTATTATCTGAGTTAAGATTTAACATTTTATAAGTATAGTCATTATCATATGCTAAGTGTAATTGCCAGAACATTCCTAATCTAGTTCCACCATCACTTGCTAAACCTACACTATTAGAAGTTACTTTATCATATATCTTTGTATATGTTCCACCTTCTAATCTAGATGTATTTATATCATTAAATGTTTGAGTTATAAGTGCTAATATATTATTAGTTGTTTCTGCATATGTTAATCCTGGTCTATCATGAACGTGTCCAATTTCATGAGCTATTCCCCATCCAAATAAGCTTCCATCTTTTGAATTTGTTAAGTTTCCATTTGAATCAAATTTGAAAGGAGTACCATTCATTGCACCTTCAATAGAACCATATCCTATACCAACGTGATGTGATGATGCATACATAAATGCTCCAGTAAACATTCTTTGATATTTAATATTCATACGGTTTTTAGGTGCTCTATTTTCATTGTAGTATTGATTTTCACTCTTTCCACCTAATACATCTAAAGCCTTACCAGTTATTTGACCATCTCCATCAAAGTCTATTGGTGCTTCAAGTAAACCTTGTTGTGAATAAGAAATTTTCATTATTTGTTCCCAAGCAAGTAATGTATCATAAAGTCTATTTACTTGAGCATCTTCATTTCCTGACAATCCATTTTCTATTGAGCTAAGTACCTTATCAGCTGCAAAAGAAAGCATTATTCTTTCACCTTCTATATCTGTAGCATTTAATATAGATGTTTCTGGGTCATAAGTGTAAATATTATTAACATTATCTTCTATACTAGCTGTGCTTGGATATCTATTTTTTAAAGTGCTTACATAACTCTTTAAGTCTTTAATATATTTTCTTATAGCATCTTTAACTTCTGTTTCTTTAGAAGCATCATCTATAATATTATTTACATTTAAGTGTGGTATTTTTGTTCCACCACTTACTCTTACCTTAAATGTATTACTTTCTGCAAATCCACTCTTAAGACCTATATATAAGTTTCCACCTTTTTCATAGTTCATATCAAAACCAGTTTCAGGTATTTCAATTTCATTTTTACCTACTTTTAATTCTTTTATGACCTTATAAGCAGTTCCACTTTCTGCATTAAATTGTGTTAATACTAAATTAAATTTAGTATCGCTTCTATTTGGACTTGCTATGTAAATATTAACCTTATCTCCTGGTTTTACTGCTATACCAAGAGCTTGGTAATCATTAGTTTGGCCTATAGTATTTTGAGCCCCTATACTATGTATACTTGAATCTAAAGTTATTATTTCATCTTGTAAAGAAATATCATTTAATAAGTCTTGAGCTCTTTGTAAATTCTTTAGTATTTCATCTTTATTTGGATGATATTCTAAGTTTACTGGGTCTATTGTATTTACTCTCTTAACAAGTTCTTCTACTTTTTCTCTAGTTACATCACTATTTAATGATAATTTTAAATCATCAGCAAATAAGTTATCTACATCTTTTTCTAAGCTATCATATTCATATAACTTAATTTCAGATATATTTACTTTACCTGAACCTGAACCTGGATATACAGATATATTTGGCTGTATTTGCTTAGTTGTTATAGGCTCTGATAATTTTAATGTTACTACTCTTCCACTTGTGCTTAATGAAGCATCTCTATATTCCCAATTTCCTTGTGAATTTACAAATCCTATATTACCTGTATATGGCCATGAATCTAAGTCTAATCTTGTTATTAATTTTATAGTATCTATTGTATGTTCTTCTTTAAATGTTATCTTAGGACCACATTTTCCATAGGCAGATGTATCCCAGTTATGCCAAGTCCATGCTGTAGTATAATCATTATCTAAAACAGAAATATCATTATCTGTAGTTCCACCTTTAGTAAATTCAACTTTTTCTATGTTATTAGTTAAACTTCCCACTCCATTTGGTGTATTTATAAGCTTATAGTTAGGCGTTACTGGTGGTACTAATTTAGCTGTAGTTCCAAGGTAACGTTGAGATAATCCACCTGTTCCATGGTGGTTTGTTGCTGTCATCATAATTTCATAACTTGTTGTATCTTTTAAATTTGTTATTGTATATGACGTAGCTCTTATAAAGTCCTTACTATCAGCAACTCCTGCTGCTAAATCTGTTACTCCTGTTGGAATATCATCATTTAAGTCAGAATCTTTATATTTATCACCATTATCATTTGCTTTTAACCACTCTTTAGTTCCAACTTCTCTGTAATATAACTCATAATCTTTTGCTTTTGCATGAGCTTTCCATGAAACTGTAAGTTGTTTATATCCACCTTTTACTGAAATTCCTTCTGGACCTTCTGGTGCTGTTTCTGGTATTACTTGAACTTCTATTATAGAATCAGCTCCAAAGCTGTTTCCATTGTCTCCATCTGCTTTATCATTTAACTTTCCTGATTTAGAATCCCAAGCTTGTGGATTATAATTTGCATCAACATTATCTGGCTTACCATCTTTATCATTTGAATTGTTTGTTTTATTAGTATCACCTGTTGTAGCTGTGCTATAACCCTCTTGCTCATCTTTGTAACCACTCTTCCATTCTCCTGAAATTGATTGGATACTAATTCTGTAAATTCCATAAGGTTTTACTTTTTCTATTTTTAAAGAATTTTGACTTGTTTTATAAGTACTTGTATCAACTACATTATTGTTATTATCTAATTCTTCAACCTTTAATTCATAACCTGATACATTTGTTTCATGGTTCCAGCCTATTGTCATAGCCTCATTTCCAACAGCAGTTGAACTTGTAAAATTATTTATAACAGGTATATTCATTTTAGGTTTTGGAACTTCTTTATATACATTATTTAAAAATTCAACTTTTGCTATTTCAGTTAAATTCTTATTACTTCTACTTCCAGTAACTCTTATATTAACTTGACTTACTGCAACTTGCTTTCCTAAATTTATTTTTATAGTGTCCATTTGTGTACCATCAGCAGTTCTTGCTGCTGATTTAGTTACATTCGAATCATTAAATTTAACTGTTAAGTCTTGTCCATTTTCTCCTGCACCTGGTATAACAACTTCACCACTAGATGGTGCATTTTCACTTGGTGCTTGTATAACAACTTCTTCAATTGATGCTGATTCTTCTTCTGAACTAGCAGCTCTTGATTTTCCTGTTAAACTCATAGGAATTTCTATAGGATTTTCTTCACTTATTTCACCTTTAGCTTGTAAAGATACTACATCATCACTATCTTTTAGTATGTTTTTAATATCTCCAGTTACAGTTAAATTTTCTGTATTTAAATTTATATCAACATTTTCTGGATTTATTATTGGTGTTGTATTAACTACAACTGGATTACTCTTAACCTTATCCATATTTTTATGTACATAACTTAAATCTGTTATATCAACTTTACCATCTCTATTTAAATCAAACTTTGTATCTGTTAATTTACTCTTTATAGCTTTTTTTAAAGCTTCATAATCTGTTTTATCAACTTTATTATCAGAATCAAAATCACCACCTATTAAAGCAGCTGGATAATGTTCAGTAGTTCCATCTTCTGATTCTATATTTTTTTCATCTGTACCTACTAAAATTCTCTTTGAAGACTTTTTAATTTCTACGTTATCCATCTTTACAGTTTGATATCCACCTCCAGATATCTCAACTGAATATGTTCCTAATTCAAGATTTTCAAAAGTTAAGTGATAGAAATTTAATTCTGTTGCACCTTCACTTAATTTATTTCTTCTATAATCTAATGCTTCTAAAGTGTACGCTATTTCAGTATCTTTTAACTTTCTACTTTTAACATCAGAACCTAATTTAACAGTATGACTTTGTCCATCCTCTTTAGTTAATTTTACAGTAAAATTTGTTTTGCTTGAATCTGCTACTTTTATAGGACTAGCAAAATTAACATCTAATTCTAACTTTCCTGTTACCTTATATGGTGTTGAAGTTTGTGTTTCATTAGATTTATCTTCTTTTTCTGATGGCGTATCATTTTTTTCTTCACCATTATTATTTTCTTCTTTTTCAGTTTCAGTATTCTCTTTTTCAGCTTGTTCTTTATCTTCAGTAGCTGCCCCATTACTTTCTTCTGATTTGTTATCTTTTTCTAAGTTCCCCTCTTGATTATCTTCTGACTTTTCAGTCGCTGAATCAGAATTACTTTCATTGCTATTTCCAACAACAACTTCATTTACTTTGTTATTTTCTTGATTGCCATTTTTAGTATCTGCAAATGTAACACCTTGCACTTGAGTAGTAATCAAAGCTACTGCTAACATAGCTGATATTTTTCTTCGATTCATTCTTATCCTCCTTTTTATACAAAATCCTACATAAAATATATCATATTTAAGCCGTTTTTTCCAATATCATTAATTTTATTTAACTAAATTTCAAAAAAATATTAATTTAATATAATTTTTAATATTTTTTATTAAACTATTAAGTAAAATATGAATTACTCAGTTATCTTGTAAATGTAAAATGGTAAGACCTATAAACTTATAAGTCTTACCGTTTTTATTATTTAATAATATTACACTTTTTTCCAAAACAAACAACAAATAAACAATTATTGGTAGTAAAGGCTTAATAAAAAAATATTGTTTTAACATTAAACATTATATCAGCTATATTAAGTATAAAATTTTAAATTAATTTAAAACGCCCACTTTTCAACCTCAACTGTACCACTTCCACTTAACTTTAATTTAGAATCAATTTTATCATTATAAATTCTAGTAGTGAATACTTCTTCTCCCTCATTTAAAAACACTTCTAAAGAAGAATTATCAGAAAATACTCTTAATGATTTAACATTATTAATTTCAACAGCTCTCATATTTCTTCCATACCCTGATTTTCCTAGTTGTAACTTAAATACCCCATTACTAAATGAAAGATTACAATCTTCTCTTAATTCAATCTTAAATTCATCACACTCTTTAAAATTAAAATTTAATTCAAAAGTATTGCTTTCAAATATATCTAAAATAGCTACCTCATTTAAAGAAATTTCCTTCTTAAAGGAATTTCCTTTTCTTAATGCTTCTAATTCAGCAATAGGAATTTGATATATTTTATTATTCTTTAAAACTAATTCTCTAGGAATTGTTAATTGATGTTGCCAGAAGTTATCTATAGTTGGATTTTTATGTTCTATTGCATCAGGAACCCCCATCCACCCTATAACAATTCTTCTTCCTTTAGAATCTTCAAAAGTTTGTGGTGCATAAAAATCAAATCCTCTATCTATTTCAACAAACTCACCAAGATTAAGTTTCTTTTTATCATCTTCAAAACTTCCTACTGCATATCCACATTGATATACATTATTATATTTATATCCTTCTGCTTCCATCCCTTGTGGTGAAAACATTAGTATATCTTTATTTTCTAACTTAAATATATCTGGACATTCCCACATATATCCCATATCTTCATTTTTCCCTGCTGGTACTGAATGGAATTCCCAATTATAAAGATCAGTTGATTTATATACTAAAATACACCCCTTATCATCAATAGTTCTAGCACCTAAAACCATGTAATAAATCCCATTTTCTTCCCATACCTTTGGATCTCTAACATGTAAGGACATATCTTTTGGGAAATCCGTATTTCTTAAAACTACTTTCTTCTCTGAAAAATTTATTCCATCTTTGCTAGTAACCAATATAACATTTTGTTCTCTTCCAGTTAATATATAATCATGGTCTCCAGCATGTTTTACATTCCCTGTGTAGAAGAAATATATTGTATCATCCTTAACAAAAGCTGATCCCGAATATACTCCATCTTTATCTTCATTTATATCTGGATAAAGAGCTACTCCTTTATCTTCCCAATTAACTAAATCTTTGGATATTGAATGTCCCCAAAACTTTAATCCTCCCATTGGTGTTAATGGTGAGTATTGATAATAACAGTGATATTCTCCATTAAATTCACATAATCCATTTGGATCATTTATCCATCCAATTGGAGGTATTATATGATATTTACTTCTCCATTTATCATTATTAACTTGCTCTAAATGTTTAGCCATGCACTCTTTTATTTGCTTGTCAAAATCACTTCTCAACATCTTTATCTCCCTTGTGCTAAAGCTAAAACTTCCTCTTTAGTTGGTAATGCACCAATAGCTCCTCTTTTGCATACTGTTAAAGCAGCTGTTGCATTTGAGAAAGTTAATATTTCTTTTATTTTTTCTTCTGATAAATTAACTAAGCTTTCTAAAGTATTGTCATCTTCAGCAACTTGGTATAAAAACGAACCTATAAATGAATCTCCAGCTCCTGTTGTATCTTGAGCTTGAACTCTAAATGATGGTGAAAATACCTTTCTTTCCTTAGTTATAAATTCTGCTCCATTAGTTCCCTTTGTATAAATTATAACTTCAACATCACCTTGTAATAAAAACTCTAAAGCCTTTGGTTCATCTGAAATTCCAGTAATAAACTCTAATTCTTCATCACTTATTTTTACTATATTAGCTAATGGTAAAAATTCTAAAATTGCTTTTCTGCAAGCTTCTGGAGTTTCCCATAATGGTAATCTTACATTTGGATCAAAGCTAATTAAACAATTATGTTTTTTGGCAAATTCTATAGCCTTTTTATGAGCTTCTTTAATTGGAGCATCTATTAAGCTAACTGAACAAAAATGTAATATTCCTCCTTCTGTAAAATCTTCTTCTTCAATTTCTGCTGCATTTAATAACATATCTGCACTTGGATTTCTATAAAATGAAAAATCTCTTTCCCCATCTTCCTTTAATGATACAAATGCTAATGCTGTATTTGCTTCTTTAGTTCTTAATACCTTTGAAACATCAACACCTAATGGTGAAACTTCTTCTAATATATGATCTCCAAATCCATCAACACCAAGTTTAGTAAGCATTTGTGCTTTACCACCTAATTTTGCAACTGCTGCTGCAACATTAAGGGGTGCTCCACCTGCAACTCTAAAAAAGTTGCTCACATCCTTTAATGCAACTCCCTTTTCATGTGGAATAAAATCAATTAAAGCTTCTCCTATTGAAATTACCTTTTTCATTTTCTTTTCCTCCTTAAATTCAATTGTGGGAATGTTCCCTTGTGTGCTAAAAAATATATTTCATACTTAATATTAAATTTACATAATTTTATATTTCTAAAAATATTATATCATTTATACTTTTCTAGTCCATATTTTTCTTTATATTAATAAACTTTATTTTACTTGTCATATTTACTTTATTTTTCTATAAAATCATTAATTACTTTATTATATTTTTAAACTTTAATTTTTATTTTTAATCACAATACTATATGTAAAAATGAGGATTCAAATTTGAATCCCCATTTTTTTATTATACTAATTTATAGTTTATTTTATATTATCAAGCATAAACATAAATTGTGATGTATAATTATCAACTTCATCTTCATATACTAAAGTAATTGTATATATATATGAGTCAAAATTTGTAGTATCTATTGTTACAACTCCATTTTCATCTACACAATCTTTTATATCTAAAGTAGTATATTCATGTGTTTTATTATGCTTCACTATTACTGATTTTGGTAATAATTTTTCACCATTTCTATTTATAACATCCAAGTTTACAGTTGCTTTATTATCTTTTGAATAAATACTCCCTGGCATTAATCCACCTAAAACATTTGCTTTTAAATCTTTTAATTTTTTAAGATTTTTAAGTGGTGATAAATCTCTTATTTCATTATAGTCTATATCTAATGATTCTAAGTTTATGGCATGTTGTAACCCTTCTAAACTTTCTACTTGTGATACTTTTAGTGAAGTAAGCTTTCTCATTTGTCCAACTGTTATTTCACCTGATATTCCAAGTTCTTTTTGTATACTAGCTTTTAAAAATTCATCTTTTATTTGAACTATTTCATTTAAATTAACTTCTACTAATGAATCCATAGCTTCTTTTAATTTTTCAATAGCTTTGTCTATTGTTTCTTGATTAGCTGAACTTAAAGCTTCTTTACCAACATTTATTGCATTTTCTAAGCTTTCAATAGATTCTTGAGTATAATTATTTAAATTTATATTTTCAGCTTTTGTTAAAACTTCTTCTAATTTAGCTGTATTAAATTTTGCTATATTTCTAAATCTTGCCTCTGCCCAGTCTGCATGATCCCAAGTAATACCATTAGTTGCTGAATCTACTACTAATTTAACTTCATTAGAGTTTCTAACATCTACCATTAAACGTTGTTTTGGTGAATTTGATTTCATAACATCAGTTTCTGCTTTTAATTTACCATCTACATAAACCTTAAATATAACACTTGATGCACTTTGATTTGATACAAATTCATCAAGACCTACCCAAGTATCAAATATATCATATCCTGTTGAATCATATACTATTTCTGAATAAGAATGAGTTCCTATACCCTTTTTAAAAGTATCATAAGTTCCATTTTCATTTAAAAGTTTTATAGGTTGTTGTCTTACTGATTTATCTTTACCTATAGCCCCTGAACCTATTGTTGCTGATTTCCATTCTAAATCAGATACATAAGTTTCTTCATCTGTAATTGCTACTTTTCTTGTAAATTCAGTTGTTAAGTTATCACTGTCTGTTACTGAATATACAACATCAAATATTCCAACTTTTCCTTTTTCATAATCTGTTTTTACATTTATTTTAGAAGTTAAGTTTCCATCTTCATAATCAGTTGCTGTTATTCCTTGAAGCAAATCTACTTCCTCATTTACATTAAATACTGCTAAATCTTTACCTTCTATTACTGGTTTTGAATAATTTTTATATAATTTAGTATCTGCCCAAGATGCAAAATCTCCTACTAAGTTTCCATCTACATCATCAGCAATTAAAGTAAGTTCTTTAACTCCTGTAACATCTAATCTTACATATTCTGCAGGAGTATTTGTTTTTATTACATCAGAAGTATAAACTTCTTTTCCATCAGCAAGTATTCTAAATCTTATTGTTGTACTTCCTAAGTTATAGTTTTTATCTGTTCCCACATATGTTGTAAAATAGTTGTAATTTCCATCTAAATTATATACTATTTTAGCATTTGTTGCAGCACCAATACCTTTATCAAAAGTTTTAACAGTTCCATCTACGTTAAGTTTAATCTTATTAGTTGAGCCAACTGCCATATCCTTAACAACACTTCTCCATCCAGTTGTAGCTGACTCCCAATTCATATCTGATAAATATTTGCTTTGACCATAAACTACTATTGTTCTTTCCTTTGTAGTTATATTTGAATCACTATCAGTTACTGTGTATGTTACTTTGTATGTTCCTACTTTGTTTGGTGAAAATCCACCATCATTTACTACTATATTTGAAGTTATGTTGCCATCTTCTTGATCACTTGCAACTACTCCATCCATTAAATTTAATTCAGTATTTTTCTCAATCATTGTAAATTCTTCAAATGTTAAAGTTGGGAATTTAGCTTTTATTATTTTTTCAGCGTTATCCAATTCAACTTTGAATAATTCATATGCTGGATGATTTTTAACTTCTTCTCTTAAAGCTTCTAATTTTTCTAAAGTATTATAGCTTTGTGCTACTTCTGTTTTGTTTTCATCTGTAAATAAACCAGCCATTTTATCTGCTAATTTATCTTCTTTATAAAATGCCACTTCACCGAAGCTTGCCCATTCTCCACTTGCTTTTACAAATTTAAACTTCACTCTTCTTGCATTTACTTTGCTCATATTAAATTCAACAGTATCGCTTATTGCTCCAGAATATGAGCCTTGTCCTGCTAAATAGAAATCATCTCCTGATTCACTTTCTGATACATATATTTCAAATTCAGTAGCAAAACCTTTGTTATTTCCGTCACGTCTTGATGCATATGCCATCTTGCTTATTTCTTGAACTTCACCTAAATCAAATGTTACTTCATTTTTAAATGAACTATTATTTGGAGAGTTTGTCTCCCAATGAGTATTTATTTTTCCATCTATTGCATTGCCTATTACACTGTTTCCGTAATTTCCTGCATTATTTTTTGCAGATACTATAGGTAATTTAAACTCTTCGTTATATCCATCTAAATTTGAGAACTGCCCATACTTAGATTTTGTAACTGTATAATCTTCAGATACTGTAACATATATTTTTTTACTTGTTACATTGTTATCTTTATCAGTTACTTTATATACAACTTCAAATTTTCCTATTTTATCTTTTTCAAAACTATTTGATTCAATTTCAATTTTTGATGTTAAATTTCCATCTTCCACATCAATTGCTTCAACACCTTCTCTTGGATTGAAATCTTGTCCAAGTTTTAAGTTTTTATTTTCTGCTATAATTTTTGGTTTAGCATTATTTGTAGTTAATTTTGGATTAGCTATTAGTCCATGGTCTGCTGTATTTCCATTTTCAGCATCAGAAACTTCAATTACAAGCTCTTTAACACCTGATACAGGAACATTTACATAAGCCATGTTGTCATAATATCCTAAAACATCTGTAGATGCTAAAACTTTACCATCTGCTATTATTTTAAATTTGATACTTGAATTATTATTTGGTTGTATTGATGATTGGTCAACTCCAAGTAATGCCTCAAATGTATCATATTCTTTATCTGATAAATCATAAGTTATCTTACCATTAGCATGTATTCCAAAACCTTTTTCAAATGTTTTTATATTTCCATTTACTCTACCTTGTATATTAGAGTTTCTTCTTGGAGTCCCCCATGCTGTTGATACAGATTTCCACTCAAAATCTGATAAATAATCATAGTCACTTACTACTTTTACATTTAATATTTTATTAAAAGTTACACCATTATCTTCTACTGTATATTTAACTTGATAGTTTCCATGCTTAGTAGTATCTACATTACTTTCAAATTTAACTTTTGATGTTATGTCACTTCCTGAGTGAGTAAATCCTTTAACATAATCCATAGCATTAAATTCTTCATTTAAATTTAATGTTATAGTTTCTTGTTGAATACTTATGCTTGGTGTTAATGAATTTATTTGTACTTTATCACCTGTTGATAAATTTTTTGCATAAGGTATTACTTCATAATTTATATTTTCATTTGTATTAGTTGCCTCTGAATCTGTATAAGTTCCAGATGTAGTAAACCCTATCACTTTTCCATCTTTCACTATTTCATAACCAAGTAAGTCATCTTTTGCTTCACTAGCAATACTCATGCTTAGTTTTGTTCCAGAATTTGATTTTGATAATGAAACTTCTAAAGAAGTATCTTTGTTTTCAAATCCATTTCCTTCATAATTCATAGCACTAGTATTTAAATACCATATTTTTTGTCCTAAATTTGAATATTTCTCTTTTAATCTATTTTTACATTCATCTGATAATTTAAATCCATATTTGTCAAAATAATTACTTAGATTCATACCTATAACTTCTGATGAATATTCAGCAAATAAATCTTGCTTTTCTTGTGTAGTGCTAGGATTAGGTTTTCTCTTTCTATATAATGCTTCTAACTCTGCCCAATAAGTATTTTTCTTTATTTGTAACTGCCAGAACATTCCTAATTTTTCAGAATAATCTAATTCTTCATACGTTTTTAATGATTTCTCTGGTGCTAAATACTTATATAATTTATCGTATTGTACTCTATCATTTAATCCATTTTTTATATAAGCATTGTTTGCCCACATATTATTAGTAACTTCGGCCCACTCTCTTGCATCTATATCCATTTGGTGTCCGGCTTCATGAAGCATTCCCCAAAGTATACTGTTTATACTACTTTCATCAGTTCTTAATACAATTTCTTGTATATGTCTTTGAATACCTATATGATCAGTATATGCATAAGCTGCACCATAAGGTTGCATTAACCTTACTGCTGTTCTAACATTTGTAGAATCATTATCTGGATCGCTTGTATCATCTTTTAATCCAGCAAAATCAAATGCTTCTTGGAATTTCTTATTCCAAACATCTACACTTTCTTCAACATCTACGTTTTCATTTACATATACTTGATATGCTGCTTTTGCAGTTCCTGTGTATAATACTCTTTTTGTACTGAATTCATATATATCAACCGTATTTTCAGGATCTTTATCTAGCTTTTCTTTATATTCTTTTAATAATTTTAAGAATTTTTCTTTATCATCTCCTGGTTTGAATGATGGGAAGAATTCTCCACCTTCTATACGTACAACTGGGGCTTTTCCTTGTTGTTCAGGTGTATATTTGTTTATTAAATATACTGCTCCACCCTTTGTAGATTTCATACTCCATGAGTCACTATATATTTCAGGTACTGTTATAACATTCATACCCTTTTGTAATTGATACTCTTGTTTCCAGTAACCAAATCTACCTTCTTGCTGAGTAAATGCAATTTTTGGAAGTGGTGCCCCATCTTCTGCATCAACAAAAACTCTAAATACTTGTCCTGGTTTTGCCACTATGCCTGTAGATTGTAAGTCTGTACCAAAAGTAGACATTTTTAATTGATTTCTTGCTTTTGCATGTGTATCACCATATTGTGTCAGTGTAAATGTTCTATCTGAATAATCTTTATTACCATTTAAAATTTCTTTTGCTAATTCTATAGCATATGATAATTTATCCTTTAAAGGATGATTGTTAACTTCTTCTTCTAGCTTATTTATTGCTTCTTCATTATTATATTGATCTTTTAATTTTGTCATTGTACCATCTGTAAAAATATTATTTACAGTTTCAGACACTTTATCTTCCTTATAGAACACAAATTCTGATGCACTTGCCCAATCCCTATTAGCTTTTTTAAATACAAACTTTATTTTTTTGAATTCCGTAGGATTAAATTTTATTTCAACAACATCTGTTGTTGAATTTTTATATTCACCAGTAGCTACTAATTCAAAATTATTGCTATCATCTTTAGAACCGTATATTTCAAACTCTTCTGCAAATCCCTTTCCACCTGCATCAGGTCTTGCTGCATAAACAATTCTATTTAAAATAGTTTTTTCTTTTAAACTAATTACAACTTCATTAGTAAAATTTGAGTTATTAGGTTTTCCTGTTTCCCAATGAGTTTTAAAGTTTTCATCTATAGCTTTGTCTATAGTGCTATTTACATATCTTCCACCATTATTAGTTATAGATTCAATATTAGAATTATCCATTTTATAAACTTTATTATAACTTTGTAATAATTCACTTCCATGTAAACTGAATTTGCTAACAATAGCTTTTTTTGTTTCATTTTTTTCTGATAATTCATTAGTTTGCACAGTATTGTTTTTAGATAATGTTTCTGCAAACACATTAATAGGTGCTGCTGTCATATTTGCTATTGTAGTAGCTAATATTAATGTTGATAATTTTCTTTTTAACATCTTTTATCCCCCTAAAATAAATAAAAAATTACTTTATTTTAATCAGTAACTAAAATATTTTTATAATTTTTTATTATTTCTCTTGCCCCATAATAAATTCCGAATGGATTTACAACGGTAGGGAGTGGAAGATTGCTTAATACTGCTTCCATGCTGGATTTTGTAATGTT
>ERZ773186.127-NODE-127-length-74532-cov-26.201606_pt1 | contig 74532 bp, 66 predicted proteins | sample MGYA00581000_ERZ773186 | MGnify/ENA primary metagenome ERZ773186 (study PRJEB29015, sample SAMEA2737752) | human gut metagenome | biome: human gut; feature: human-associated habitat; material: faeces | place: China | collected 2012 ...
GCCATTAAGTCGGACAGAGCAAAAGTCGTTATGACCGCAGGCTGTATTTCGAGAATCTTTGACATCCCGAATTATATTTACATACTTAGGGCGATAGTCAACCCGGCAAATCAGAAATTGGCAAAAAAACGACCTCTCAAAGTTAGACTCTAACTCTGAAAGGCCGTTATTTTTATCCCTTCAACCTATGAAGCAACAGCTCAGGTTAAATCATATTCTTCTGATATGCATCGTAGAGAGCCTTCAGCTCCTCCATCTTGTCATACATCTCAACCTGCAGGCCAGATGCAGTCTCATAATCACCCTCCAAGAGAGCAGTCTTTAACAGAGTGAAGAGGGACTTCTCATCAATGCTGTCCTTGGCCAGATAGCAACGGAGGCCATTAATCTTGTTCCAGTTGTAGGAATCCTGATCAGTAACATAGTCAGAAACGATTTCCTTGCAAGCACGAACAATATCGCGATTCTCTGGGATAATACGGCTAATCAACTCAGTCTGCCAACGAACCAGAGCACCAGCCTTGAAGGCTTCAATAATAGCATCTGTGAAGGCACCAGCAGCACATACAGCAGCCCGCTTCTCAGGATAGTTATCCAAACCAGACAGGTTCTCCCAAACAGTAGCAGGAGGTGCACCAAAGAGACGGTTACGCTCTTCCTCGGTATAATCCTCGAATACATCCTTCTCAGAACGATAAGCACGATTCTTCTCCAGATAGCCAGCCTCATCACCAGCTTCCTTGGACAACTCAGCCAACAGCTCAGTAGTGGTCTTGTAAGCAGAATACTTAATACCATCCAATGCAGCAGAGTAAATAGCAGCCAGTACCAGATAAGTATTGGTATATGGGTTGCAAGCACGGAGCTCGAAACGAGTAGCAGCAGGATTGTTAATATCACGAATCAGGCCAGCCAAGATAGTACGGTTACGAGATGGAACAGCAGGAGTGTGGCCCAGAGAGGTAACAATACATACAGGAGCCTCGAAGCCTGGCTTCAAACGATTCAAAGAGTCATTGGTAGCAGATACAAATGGGTTAATAACCTCATAGTTCTTCAAAAGACCCATGATAGCACCATAACCAATAGCACTCATAAAGTCAGCCTTCATATCCTTTGGTGCAAACAGGTTATAGAACTTGCCATCCTTCATGATAGCACCCATACCAATATGAGTATGCTCACCATTACCAGCCAGACCAATCATTGGCTTAGCCTTAAAGGAAACCTCCAAGCCATTCATACGGAATACTTCACGAACCAGAGTGCGGACAATCAGCTCGTTATCAGCAGCCTGCAGGGCATCAGCATACTTCCAGTCAACCTCAATCTGCTCACATACGCTGACCATGCGGCCGGATTCATCCAAATGAGCCTTGATACCGCCAACTTCCTTATGGCCCATCTCAACGCTAAGACCATACTTATCCAACAGCAGTACAGCCTGCTCCAAAGCATTGCGGACAATGCCGTGGGTACGCTGCCAATACTGCTCCTGCATTACCTGGGAAGCAGACATTTCCTCAATGTTGGCATCCTCCAGCGGAGTCTTTACCCAGAACTCCAGCTCAGTAGCGGAAGTGAAGCAAATATCCTTAACATCTGCACCGTTGATATGCTCCAAACCGGAAATAGTGCCAGCAGTATGGAAGATGTTCAGCAATTCCTTCTTTACATAATCCAAGGTATCCTTCAAAACAGCACGGGAATCTACGCGCTTGCCCTCATGAATCAGGAAAGCAGGAATACGCAGAGTACCGATTGGCTTATCAGTTTCCTCGTCATAATTCTCAAAATTATAATCAACAAACCAGTTTACGGATGGATCAATAGGCATATCAACCTTGGCATTGTTCAGAGTTGCAATACCAGCCAACACAACAGAAGAACCATCTGTCTGTACTGCGGAACCAGCATAGAAATCATCCATATCCTTCAAGAAAATTCTTACAGGAATCTTCTCATCAGTATCGTTACCTGCATGGTCAATACCAACCAGAGAAACAAATTTAATCTCTGGATGAGCCTCCAGCATGGCTACAATATCCTTCTTCTCAGAATTCGCAGGGATGACATACAGTAAATCTTCCATTTTAAAACCACCTTTTCATTATTATCCTTGACTAACTGTGGCAATAAAAATAACCGCACAGAAAAAAGGTCCCAGACCATATATCTCTGTGCGGCTTCATTGCCGTAGAATATTTAACTTGCTTACATGAATTATATTAGCATATAAAATCTGCTTTGACAAGGTATTTTACAAAGTTTTTTGTATACCAAATATTCAGCACCTAACCCCTCATATTTTGAACACCCTATCATCCTTTTTGCAAAAATCTAACTTCTGCAGGCTGCCCTACAGAAAACAGCCCCTTATTCTCCTGAGATATGGAAATCTTCACAATTGGTTTATTTTCCTCTATCTGCTGTCCCTCAGTATTGGCCTGCTGTTCCTGCTCCTCAGCTTCTGGTTCAATAATATCAATAACCAGACCATGATATTTTTCCCTATCCACATAATAATCAACAGCCTGTCCCAAACGAATTTTGTCCAGCTGTTCCTGGGTTGGATAGACCTCTATCCACATTTCATCAGAACTACCAATACTGGCTACAGCCTGCCCTGCCTGAACCTCAGTACCCTGAGCAATATCTCCCAAATGAACCACACCATCCACAGGAGCCGTAATCTCTGTGGCAGCTCCAGCGCCCTTAGCCTTGTCCAAAGCAGCCTGAGCCTGCTTTACCTGCAGCTCTGCTCTTTTGATGGTTTCCGGATTGGCTGCCTGCACAGTCGTATCATAGGTTACGGCAGACTGACTCTGGGCACTGGCTGCCGAAGCCGCTATAGACTGGTATTCAGCTGCAGCCTGATCTCGCTTGACAGCACTAATAGCACCCATTTCATAAAGCTGATTCATGCGCTCCATACGGCTTCTAGCTCGTTCCACCTCTGCACTGGAAGCCCCACTGGATGGCTGGCTTACCATTCTAGGCGTCTGTACAGTAACACCTTTTTTCACCTGCTCCAGATTTCGCTGGGACAGTTCTACAGTCTGTTGCAGCTGTTTAATCTGCTCATCTGTTACATTTACCTTCACAGTGGCAATCACATCCCCAGCCTTAACCGCATCTCCATCCTGTACCAAAATCTGATCAACAGTACCTGTTACCCTGGCCTTGGCATCTACCATATCACTTGCCACCTGAGCATCTCGTACAGTCATATCTCCCTTGCCATACATGGTATACCACACCAAACTTGACACAACAACTGCCAAGATAATCAATGAGGGAATACCCCAGATTATCAGGCCCTTTATTTTTTTGCTAATATCCTTTTCAGCCAAATTAATTCCTGCCTTTCCTTAGAACTACAGGGTTATAAACCATCCCTGTAAAGGGTAATTATAAGCCTCTAATGTGAAAAATTCAAGAAAAAAGTGACCGCCACAAGGACAGTCACTTATATCTTTATCCCACTCTCCCAGCTAAAATCTGGTTAATACAAGGATTAGTTGTTAGGGCAATCTCCTCTTCTTGGGCAATCATTAGGCGGATAGGTAAAACCTGGGTCCAGCTCTTCATCTGGATTGTTCCACCCCTGACCATGATGTGGTCTGTTATGCCCATGATGTCTGCCATAGCCTATTCCCCGGTCACCACCTGGTCTCTGAGGCACAATTGTAGAAAAATCTACCCCCAGCTCTTTGGCTACATCAGCCCATCTATTGTTAATCTTCTTCATATCCATAACAGCATGAATATCCTTGCCAGAAGCATCCGCCAGCTCAGCCGCTATACAAATATCCCTGCTGGTATATCCCTCCTGTAACAGCTGCATGGCAGAAGCCGCATTAATCTTGCTGTTGGCAGCGATACGTTCCGCCATCATGGAACGACGCTCATTCAAAAGCTCCTCCTGAGTAACACCAAATTTCTCTGCTACCTGCTGCCAGCTACTACTATTGGTTTTGGCATTAACCACATCTGTAAAGGACTTGCCACTAAGCTTGGCAATATAAGCTGCACTACAAGCCTCATGGAAATAACCTCCATTATTGCAATAGCTGAGAATTTCATCTTTGCTTACATTACAATTGTCAGCCAGTTCCTGTGCCATAGTATTAATATCATACCGTGGAGGCTGCTCCTGAGTAACTACTGGTCGTGGCCTATTGCTACTAGAAGCTGCATTGGCAGTATCCAGCAGCATGGTAGAGCCCGTTACAATAATGGCACCCGCAGCCAAACCTACAAAGATCTTTTTATAAAAATTTTTCATATCCAACATCTCCTTTACTATGTCCTATATCCTTGTGGATATTTTATTCACCATACATAGTATATGCTGGCAGTCTTAAAAATTCCTGAATGTTTCATTAAAATCAGATTAGATTATCCTACATCAAAACAGGAACCCCCAATAAATTCCCGCAAAATGGAGGTATTCGGAATATCCTTTTCATCAATAATGGCCTTGAAATACCGACAGAATGCCAACAGCTCCTCCGCCCTGCCATAAACATCGTCCTCTGGAGGAATCTCAGATAGCATGTACATAGCATATTTTTTTAACACAGCCAGCTCGTAAAGCAAGGCAGAATTAAAGGTAGCATCCACCTCATCCTGGAATGGATAGATATTTTTCTGCTCTCCCTCCAGAACCGTTGGCCATCTGCGAATGGTTTCAGCTGCTGATGTACCTCTGGTACGATAGTCCCGCACAATACGACGGAACAATCTGGCCTGAGTAGTGGAAATACGAACCTCCTCATTCATGTACAAAGGTGTCAAGGAGCTAACGTAAACTTTAAACTTTTCCTCTCTAGGAATACTGCTGCTTACCCTGTCATTTAGGCCATGAATCCCCTCAATAATAATAGGCTGATTAGGCTTGAGCTGAATCACCGCCGATGGCTTGCTATCCCGAATACCCTTTTTGAAATTAAACTTCGGTATGCGCACCAGCTCCCCTGACAACAGCTTTTGCAGATCATGATTGAACAGAGGCAAATCTATGGCTCCTAAACATTCAAAATCATATTCTCCATTTGGCTTCTTGGGGGTATCCTCCCGATTATGGAAATAATCATCCATAGAAATAGAAACAGGTTCCAAGCCCATAACTCTCAACTGCACCCGAAGCCGCTGAGCAAAACTGGTTTTGCCAGAGGAGCTAGGGCCGGCTATCAGCACCAACCGCCTAGTAGCAATCTTTCTGACAATCTCATCGGCAATATTGGCAATACGCTTTTCGTGAAGAGCCTCCGAAACTCTAATCAACTCCCCAATATTTCCGTTTTCCACAATTTCATTCAAATCCGTTACATATGAACAATGCAAAATTCTAGCCCATTCCTGACTTGCTTCTAATGTTTTCTGAAATGACATATTCTCACCCCTATTTTTATTTTATTTCCTAATCTCTATAATACGACATAAATCTGAAAAAACCTGCAAAAAAAAGGAGAGCTCCCACTCTCCTAGAAAATTTTATTTGATTTACCCAAAAAGGGCCATTACAGCCAAATAAGAAAGGGCACCCATAATCGCGGTACATGGTATGGTAAATACCCAGGCCATAACCATTTGCTGAGCAACGCCCCAACGCACAGCGTGAATACGCTTGGCTGCACCAACACCCATAATAGAGCCTGATACTACATGGGTAGTACTAACAGGCAGATGCAACATGGTAGCTGTAAAAATTGTGATGGAAGAATTCAAATCCGCTGCAAAGCCATTTACAGGCTCCAGCTTGAAAATCTTACCGCCCACAGTCTTGATAATACTCCAACCACCTAGAGAGGTTCCTAAAGCCATAGCCGTAGCTGCCAGAATCTTAACAATGGTTGGTACCTCAAACTCAGAGATTACACCGCCGGAAAGCAGAGCCAAGGTAATAATACCCATAGATTTCTGGGCATCATTAGAGCCGTGAGAAAAGGCCATAGTAGCTGCCGTTACAATCTGCATTTTCTTAAAGCGATGATTCAGCTTGGATGGGCTGGAATTGGCAAATATTCTAAACAGTATGGTCATAATAATATAGCCCATTACCATACCAATCAAAGGAGATGTTACCAGAGCGATAACAATCTTGCCGATACCAGCAAAATTCAAACCTGCCATACCCATATCGGACATGAGCACACCGCCAATCATACCGCCTACAAGGGCATGGGAAGAGGAGCTAGGCAAGCCAATTTTCCATGTAAACAGATTCCAAATAATGGCACCCATCAAAGAAGCAATAATAACCGGTTCCTCAATGGTTCCTACTACAATATCTCCACCAATGGTCTTGGCTACACCGGTACTAATCATAGCTCCCAGAAAGTTCAGCACTGCCGCCATAATAATGGCCTTACTAGGCGATATAGCTCTAGTGGATACAGAGGTAGCAATAGCATTGGCTGTATCGTGGAAGCCGTTGATAAAGTCGAATATCAAGGCCAGCAACACTACAATAATTATAAAAGGATGAATATCAAGCATACTTCATTACCACACCTTTTAGTAAATCTGCCATTTTTTCACAGTGATCCAGAGTATCCTCTAATCCCTCCAAAAGGTCCTTCCATTTTATCAGCTCAATAGGGTCCTTGAAATTCTCAAAGAGATAAGCCAGCTCGCCACGGAATACATGGTCTCCCTCGCTCTCCAGCTTGTCAATACGAGAAGTAATCTTCAGAAGCTCATCCTGATTTTTGGTAATGGCATGCAAAAGTGTAGTAGCACGTTTTATCTCGGCTGTGGATTCAATCAACAGCTTGGTAAGACGCAAAGCTCCTTCTCTAGCTGCCTCGTTGGTATGATAGATAACAATGCGCTGCAGCATTCCCTGCAACTGGTCTACACCGTCATCCATGCCGTTGGCAATGGCATAGATATCCTCACGGTCAATAGGAGTAATAAAGGTCTGGTTCAGCTTGTCAATAATGGTATCGTTTACCTTATCGGCCTGATGCTCCAGATCGTTAATCTCCTTCACCTTGATGTCCGCCTTGCGGTGATCCATCATAACTTCATCCAGCAACAAAGCACCCTGATAAAAATAATCAGCACTGGTTTCAAACAGCTCAAAGAACTCATTGCTCTTTTTTTTCGGTTTTAAATCAAACATGTATATCCCCCTTTAAGGATAAATTATACTTATTCCGTTACTATTTTATCATTAATCCCTTTCCTGTGCAATAAAAAACAACTCATCACAAAATTCTTGGTTTTTTTCCTCAAAAAATCACATTTTTCAGCACTTTTTTCCTTGTTTTATCACAAAATTAATATTCTCTCATTTTAACATCACCAATTTCGACAGTTTCATTTCTATATGCACCAAATGTATATTGCATTTTGTATTGTCTTTGTATTTACAACATGCTATAATTTATTTAAAGGAGATGATATTATGAAAGCAGATACTATTACAATGCGCGTAAACCCTGATCTCAAACGACAAGCAGAGGCATTATGTAATGATATGGGCTTTACCCTTTCTACCGCTTATACAATGCTGCTGAAGGCTATTGTCCGCACTAGAACTTTACCATTTCCCCTTGTAGCCTCAGATCCATTTTATTCCGATTCCAACATGGCACATTTACGCCGCGGAATAGAGGCTCTAAATTCCGGAAAAGGAACAGAACATGAGCTTATCGAGGTAGACTAATGCATAAAATATGGTTTGATGAAGCATGGATTGACTACATCTACTGGCAAACGCAGGATAAAAAAACCTTAAAGCGCATTAACAATCTTATCAAGGATACAGAACGTAATCCTTTTGAAGGTATTGGCAAGCCAGAACCATAAAAAGGTGATTTAAGTGGTTTTGGGAGTCGTCGTATTGATGACACTAACAGATTTGTATATAGAATCAATAATGACAAATTAGAAATTCTTTCCTGTCGTGGTCATTATGAAGATTAACTAAAAAACACTACTATTCACAAATTATTTTAATGAATAGTAGTGTTTTCTACATTTATGTGTTTTTTATCAGCCTTCTACAGCCTTTAATGCTTTCAGCACCTTGGCAGCCATGCCGTACATCTTTTTCTTTGGTACGGAGCATACTGCAATGCGGACGCCAGCCTTCAATGGTACTGCGAAAATCAGATCCTTGTGGAGTTCATCGCATACAGCCTTGGAGTCCTTGGCAGGAATGGACAGGAAGAAACCAGCCTTGTATGGCAGTGCATTCAGACCACATTCCTTGGCCTCTTTCATAAAGATAGCAGCGCGGTCACGAATAATCTCATAGAGATCATCTCTTTCCTTTTCAAAGGCAGCCAGCAGCTCTGGATCCTGCTGAATGTTGCTAAGTACAGCCATAGCACCACGGTTGATATTGGACCAGGTTGCACGGCTGGAATACTTGGTTACATTAACGAACTCGTCAACCAGCTCCTTGTTGGCAGACAAACCGATAATAGCACCAGTACGCTGACCATACATGGTATAACCCTTGGACATAGAGAATGCAAACATGGTGAAGATATTCTCTGGCAGGTTGCTGAACTTCTTCATAAAGCGACGGCTCTCGTTCTTCTCACCTGCATAGTCAATATAGGCAATATCCACCATAATATTAACCTTCTTGCCCTGAGCTGCATATTTGTTGCACAGCTCCAGTACACCATCCCAATCTGCCTCAGACAGGCTGTAGCCAGTAGGATTGTGAGCAGGAGTGTTGATAATCAACAGCAGGGAATCCTGCTTGGCCAAAATCTCCTCCATCTTCTCTGCCAAGGAAGCCAGATTATAGTTCTGGTTCTCGTCAAAGAGCTTGTAGGTAGCCAGGCTGCGGCCCTGCTCCTGGCACAGTACATTGTAGGTACCCCAGAACCAGTCAGAGGTCAATACCTGATCACCAATCTCAGAATAGTTCACAATAGCGTGATGAATCGCACCAGTACCACCTGCAGTAGCTACGGCTGCCAGATAGCCCTCTGGCTTGTTGTCAGCAAAGGTCAGGTCAATAACGGTATTCAGATAAGCTGGCAAACCAGCAATTGGTGCATAAGCAATAGCATCAGCAATAGGCAGATTGTGAAAAACCTTCTCCATAGTAGGAATGCAGGCCAGCTTCTCATCCTCGCCCATAATAGCACCAATGGTAGCATTGGTAACAGCCTCAGCACCATGCTCCTTGATAGCCTCACCGCAAGCAGCGCTGGCACCAAAGATAACATCAACAAGCTTCTTACCTACACGGTTGGTTGCAACCTGAGAACTCATATATATTGCCTCCTATATATTAGATATATCAAAATTTCATAACAAATCAAAACCTACAAACAGCAGGCATCCAAAACACGAGGCCTTGGCAAACCTGCTGTTTGTATAACTATTTCAATGCAGAATTACTTCTCTGGGAAGAACTCCTTATGAATTGCATTGGCAGCTTCCTTCAGCTGAGAACCCTTAATCAGGCAGGAAATACTAATTTCAGAGGTGCTGATAGCATCAATATTTACCTTGGCATCAGCCAGAGCGCCAAACATTCTGGTAGCAATACCAGGGTTGCCCAGCATACCTGCGCCAACGATGGAAACCTTGGCTACATCCTCTTCAATGAGAACAGCTACAGCGTGAAGCTTCTCAGCAACGCCATCCACAATCTTCTTAGCCTCAGCCAGATCATCCTGAGTAATGGTGAATACCATATCAGTTACATTCTTCTCAATATTTCTGATACTCTGAACAATCATATCTACAGCAATGTTCTTCTCGGACAAAGCGGAGAAAATAGCATGAGCTACACCTGGATCATTTGGAACACCCAGAACTGCTACCTTTGCTACATTGCTATCATGGGCTACGCCACGAATTAAGAAATCCTTCTCTTCCATTGTATATGCCTCCCTAATCATAGTGCCTGGTTTGTTGGTAAAGGTTGAACGAACGTGGATTGGAATGTTGAAATACATACCCATCTCTACAGAGCGAGGCTGCATAACGCCAGCTCCCAGACGAGCCATCTCCAGCATTTCATCGTAGGTAATCTCCTTCATCTTGCGAGCATCAGGTACCAGACGAGGATCAGCAGAATACACACCGTCAACATCTGTATAGATTTCGCAGGCATCAGCCTTCAATGCACCAGCCAATGCTACAGCAGAGGTATCGGAACCGCCACGGCCCAGAGTTACAGGATCACCCTTTTCATCGGCGCCCTGGAAACCTGCAACAACAACGATCTTGCCCTTCTCCAGCTCCTTGCGAACACGGGATGGCTTAATATCTACAATCTTGCCCTTGGTATGAACAGAATTGGTACGCATGCCTACCATAGGACCAGTCAGAGAAATAGCCTTCTGGCCCAGGCTCTTGAAAGCCATTGTCAGCAGGGAAATAGAAACCTGCTCACCAGTGGTCAGCAGCATATCCATCTCTCTGGAGTACTGATAAGGATTGCTATTTATGCCCTTGGCCAGCTCAATCAGGTCATCTGTGGTATCACCCATTGCAGATACAACCATAACAATCTGGTCACCAGGCTTTTTTTCTTCAATAATTCTCTTGGCTACATTCATAATCTTTTCAGTAGAGCCTACTGAACTACCGCCAAACTTTTTAACAATTAAAGCCATGTCTCTCCCCCTAAAATAGGTTTATTAGCCTGAATACGTTTCAAACGAGTTATATTATAATATAAAAAAAGTCATTCGTCTACCTCAAAAACACACTTTTTAACATTTTACCGTATGTATACATGAATACATTCATAAATTATTACGAAATGTAAAGCTGTTCATCATATGGGAAGTACAAATGGCCACTGCCAATGCATCTGCCACATCATCAGGCTTAGGTGGCTTGGGCAAATTCAGAATCTTAGTTACCATATAGATAACCTGCTCCTTGGTGGCCTTGCCATAGCCTGTTACAGACTGTTTAACCTGCAAAGGAGTTCTCTCTATAAGACGGAGATTGTTCTTGGCTGCCGCTAGCAGAATAACCCCCCTAGCCTGGCCTACAGGAATAGCCGTATCCACATTGCGGTTAAAAAATAACTGCTCCACTCCCATAGCATCTGGCTGATACTTCTTTATCAGCTCATCCAGACCGTCGTATATCTTCATCAGCCTATCCTGCATAGGCGCCTTGGGGCTGGTGGTAATAGCGCCATATTCATGAGCTATCAGCCTGCTGCCTCTAGCCTCCACAAAACCATAACCGCAAATTGCCGTGCCAGGATCTATGCCCAATGCCAGCATATCTAAATTCACCTCGCAAAAAAGGAGCCGTCACATTATATCAATGTGGCAGCCCCCATAAATCAAATTTTACTCTTCCTCGTCCATTTCGTAGTTGCCGTATACTTCCTGAACATCATCGTTTTCTTCAAGAGCATCCAACATCTTCTGCATCTTTACAGCAGCATCCCCCTCAACCTTAACGGTGTTATCAGGAACCATGGTAACCTCTGCGGAAACGGTCTCAATGCCCTTTTCGCCCAGAGCCTTTTCAATATCATCAAATGCCTCTGGTTCTGCAATGATTTCGAATACATCATCCTCATTCTTCAGATCCTCAGCGCCAGCTTCCAGTACCAGCTCCATCAAGGCATCCTCATCATCAAAGGTTTCCTTCTCTACAACGAAAACGGCTCTCTTCTTGAACATCCAGCCTACACAGCCAGTCTCACCCAGATTACCGCCATGCTTGGAGAAGATGTGACGAATATCTGCTGCAGTACGATTGCGGTTATCAGTAAGAATATCCAGCATAACAGCTGTGCCGCCAGGACCATAACCCTCATAGGTCAGCTCCTCATAATTGCTGCCATCAGATGCCCCCAGGCCCTTCTGGATAGCACGATTGATATTGTCCTTTGGAATATTGTTAGACTTGGCCTTGCTGAGAGCCAGCTTCAAACGCATATTACCGGTAGGATCTGCACCGCCCATACGAACAGCAATAGTAATCTCACGACCGATTTTGGTGGTAATCTTGCCACGAATTGCATCATTTGCGCCTTTTTTTCTCTTAATATTTGCCCACTTAGAATGTCCTGACATGTATATTACTCCTTTGTTTATTGTATAGCCTGTCCATAGGACAGATAAAAAGCTGTTAATCAGCATATTGACAGCCTATGCCCCAAAGAGCATGAACTGAAAATATGCCTTACAGCCATATAGCATTATTTTACCAGACGGTAGAACTTCTTCTTGCCCTTTCTCACAATAGCCTCACCATCGGTGAAATCCCCATCTGTCAATACGTAATCTGGATCTGCCAACTTGGCATCATTGAGAGAAAGACCATTCTGCTTAATCAAGCGGCGGCCTTCGCCCTTGGACTCAAATACCTGAGCACCCACCAGAATATCCAAAAGCTTCTGGCCCTCATTCTCAGCAGTCAGCTGAATGGTAGGCATATTCTCATTGGAGCCGGAACCGCCAAATACAGCCTCTGCAGCAGCCTGAGCCTTGTCTGCCTCCTCCTGACCATGTACCAACTTGGTTACCTCATAGGCCAGTACCTTCTTGGCCTCATTAATAGCGGCATCCTGCAGGCTGCCCAGGCGATGAACCTCCTCCATAGGCAGGAAGGTCAAAAGTGCCAAGCACTTCTCCACATCAGCATCGTCCACATTGCGCCAGTACTGATAGAAATCATAGACAGGAGTCTTTTCCTTATCCAGCCAGAGAGCACCACCAGCAGTTTTGCCCATCTTCTTGCCATCGCTTTTGGTCAGCAGAGTAAATGTGAGACCGTAGACCGCATCTCCTGTCTTGCGACGGGTAAGCTCTACACCGCCAATAATATTGGACCACTGGTCATCGCCACCCATTTCCAGCTTCAGATTGTAACGACGATGAAGCTCCAGGAAGTCATAGGACTGCATAATCATGTAGTTGAACTCCAGGAAGGTCAATCCCTTTTCCATACGATTCTTGTAGCACTCAGCTGTCAGCATACGATTAACAGTAAAATGAGGTCCTACATCCCGCAGCAGCTCAATGTAGTTCAGCTTGCGGAGCCAATCTCCGTTGTTGACAATCAAAGCCTTGTCGTCGCTAAAATCAATAAATCTAGCCATCTGCTCCTTGAAGCGGTTGCAATTGTACTCAATATCCTCATCTGTAAGCATCTTGCGCATATCGGTACGACCAGATGGATCACCTACAGTACCAGTACCGCCGCCTACCAGACAAATAGGACGATGACCTGCTCTCTGCATATGGGCCATAACCATCAAGCCAAGAAAATGACCTACATGAAGGCTGTCTGCTGTTGGATCAAAGCCTATATAGAAGGTTACCTTCTCGTTAGCCAGCATTTTCCGCACTTCGTCCTCGTTGGTGCATTGGGCAATATAGCCTCTTTCCTTCAATACATCAAAAATACTTGTACTCACTTTATCTATCTCTCCTTGTATGGGCCAATAGTTTTTATTCCCTATCGGCCCCAACTTAGCAATTAATTAGCTTTTTTACCGCCAGCTCCTGGAACCGGTGCTGGTGCTACTGGTGCCGGAGCTGCATCTGGTGCCTGTGGCGCAGACTGGCCGCCAGCATTATTGCCATTTGTCTGCTGCTTATTCTTGGCATCCTTTTTAGTATCCTTACCGTCCTTATCCTTGGCATCCTTATCCTTTTCCTTATCGGAAGCCACTGGCTTATCAGAGGATGGTGTCAGATATGCACCGCTAAAGTTCTTATTTGGCATGGACTGAACCGCCTTGGACATAAAGGCTTTCCAAATGGCTGCCGGGGTAGTACCGCCAGTCATATTTCCCATGCGGGAATTATCATCACAGCCTACCCAGACACCGGCTACCAAATCAGGTACATAGCCTACAAACCAGGCATCCTGATAATTATCTGTAGTACCGGTCTTGCCTGCTGCTGGTCTGCCAATATTGGCACCAGTACCAGTACCTCTGGCAATAACTCCCATCAACATACTGGTCAGCTCATTGGCAGAGGTCTTTTTGATTGCCTGCTCAGATTTTGGATGAGCTTCCTCTAGAACCTCCCCCTTCTGATTCACTACCTTGACAATAGCCACCGGTGCCACATGAACACCGTCATTGGCAAAGGTGCCATAAGCGCTGGTCATTTCCAGAGGAGTTACACCCTTGGTCATACCACCAATGGTCACTGCATAGTTCATATCATTGGCAGCGCCCTCCTTAACAAAGGTGGAAATACCCATCTTCTCAGCCAGATAAATAATTTTATCCATGCCTACCTCCTGAGCAATCCGTACCGTAGGTACATTCAGGGATTGTTCTGCCACATAACGCATGGTAACAGTACCGCTAAAATTACGGCTATAGTTCTGAGGCTGCCAGCCCCCAATATTAATCGGCTTATCCTCAACAGTAGAGGATGGTGTCAAACCATTCTCCAAGGCTGCTGCAAAGACAAATGGCTTGAAGGCTGAGCCTGGCTGTCTTTCAGCCATAGTAGCACGATTAAACTGATCTGTGCCACGACCACCTACCATAGCCTTGATATAGCCTGTGGATGGTTCAATAGCTACCAGTGCGCCCTGTGGCTGCTTGTTGCCGCTGCCATCAGTGGAGTAATTAGGCAGATTCTGCATAGCAGCTTCTGCTGCCTGCTGCATATCCTTATCCAAGGTAGTATAAATCTTCAGACCTTCCTGATATACGGCATCGGCGCCATATTTTTCAATCATCTGCTGAGTTACATAGTCAATGAAATATGAAGCAAAATGATTGTCAGACTGTGGCTGAGATTTAACTAGATTCAGATTCTCGGCCTTGGTCTTGGCAGCTGTGGAACTGCTAATATAACCATATTTAGACATCTGGTCCAAAACTACGCCCTTGCGCTCCTGAGCCGCCTTCAAATTGTTCAAAGGTGAGAAATAATTTGGACTCTTGGGAATACCGGCCAGCATGGCACATTCATTCAAATCCAAATCCTCAACATTTTTGCCAAAATAGGTTTTGGCTGCAGCCTGAACACCATAGGCACCCTGACCAAAATAAATCTGATTCAGATACAGCTCCAGTATCTCATCCTTGGTATATTTCCGTTCCAGCTGCAAAGCCAGAAAAACCTCCTGAACCTTACGTTTCAGAGTTCTATCCTGAGTCAAGTAAGCATTCTTGGCCAGCTGTTGAGTAATGGTAGAGCCACCCTCAGATACACCCTTGTTGGTAATATTGGCTATAACAGCACGCATAATACCCTTGGGGTCTACACCAGCATGCTCATAGAACCGCACATCCTCCACGGCAATAAAAGCATCCTTCAAATGCTCTGGAATCTTGTCGATTTTTACTGGCACTCGATTCTGTTCAGCATGAACATTAGCCAGCTCGTTGCCATTAATATCATAAATATGTGAGGAAGCCGCCGGCCTTACATCCTCCAAATCCTGCTTGGTATTCAGGGTTGCTGTCAGGAATCCGCAACCAACACCTGCTATCATCACCGCCAAAATCACAGCAAAGACAGTCAATATTCTAGTACCGCTATTTTTCTGGGGCGGTTTATGAGCCTGTCTTGTTCTTTTAGCCGCTCCTGTACGCTTTTCCATGGAATGCCTCCTTAGTAAGAGTGATAAACATTTAATCACACAAATACAGAATACATTTTACCACAAAAATACCTTCTTGGGTAGACAATTATTGCAGTTCCACCAAGGTTGCCCCGGTTCCTCCTTCGCTCATATCAGCGAAATTAAAATTGGCCACATTGCGATGGCGCTTCAAATAACTGTGTACACCCTTTCGCAGGGCCCCGGTACCCTTGCCATGAATAATCAACACCTGACTCAGGCCTGCCATAACAGAATCGTCAATAAATCTATCCAAGGCTACCTCGGCTTCATCCACCATCATACCGCGAATATCAATATCCCGATGGGCCTGCTGGGTTTTGCCCATGAAGCTGTTTCCCCTGCTGCCAGATTTTTTACCATTGCCAGCAGAAGTCTTTTTCTCCTTAGGAGCCTTATCCACAAATTTACATTCCTTGGCCTTGACATTTATCTTCATACTGCCCAGCTGAACCTCCAGTTCCTTGCCCTTCACAGAAAGCACTGTTCCCTTTTGATCCAGCTTGGTGACATAAACAATATCTCCAGCCTCCAGTTCCTTCAAATCCACAGACTTGCGATAGGCCTTGACGGAAACAATACCCTGACGAACCTTGCCTGCTGCCTCATCAATTCTGGCTCTGGCCTCCTGAATGGCAGCCTGCCGCTTCTGGATACCCTGATCATTAAACTGCTCCTTCAGTTCTTTGATAACAGCCTCAGATTCCCGACGCATACGGCGTACCAACACAGCTCCCTCATCCTTGGCCTTGCGGATAATATCAGCCTTTTTCTGATTCAGCTCCACCCTCATAGCCTCGGCTCTGGCCTCCATCTGCTCCGCCCGGCGCAATCTGGTTTCAATATCCGCATTCATCTGCTCATAAAGCATTTTTTCCTTTTCCAGCTGATTAATAACCTGCTCAAACTGGGCATGGTCAGCCTGAATCAACTGCTTAGCCCGAATAATCAGGGATTCGCTTAGGCCCAGTCTACGGCTAATGGCAAAGGCGTTGCTGGCTCCTGGAATACCAATCAGCAGACGATAGGTAGGTCGCAGGGTAGCCACATCAAATTCCACACAGGCATTTTCAATCCCCTCCCGGCCAAAGGCAAAGGTCTTTAGCTCGGAATAATGGGTGGTAGCCACTACAGAAGCCTTAATGGTCAATAACCGTTCCAAAATAGACATGGCCAAGGCCGCGCCCTCCTCTGGATCTGTACCAGCCCCCAGCTCATCTAGAAGCAGCAAATCATCAGATTCCACCTGCTCCAAAATAGACACCAAATGAGTCATATGAGCGGAAAAGGTACTAAGGCTTTGCTCAATGCTCTGTTCATCGCCAATATCTGCGTAAATATTATTATAAACAGCCATCTGGGAGCCAGACTCTGCTGGCAGGAACAATCCTGCCTGACACATCAGCACCAAAAGCCCCAAGGTTTTCATGGTAACGGTTTTACCGCCAGTATTAGGGCCTGTTACCAACAGCATGGTAAATTTTTCACCCAGAGTAATATCAATAGGTACTACCTTGTCTGCTGGCAAAAGTGGATGGCGAGCTGACAACAGCTTGGTTACTCTGTCCTCACTAATAATAGGCTCTGTGGCCTTCATTTCATAAGCCAAGGCTGCCTTGGCAAAGGAAAAATCAATCTGAGCCATGATTTCGCAATTGTCCATAAGTTGTACATCGTTTTTGCGAATCTGCTGAGAGGCCTCCCGCAGAATCCGCTCCACCTCATGGCGCTCCGCAGCCGTAAGCTGTTTAATATCATTGTTAAGATTTACCACAGCCATTGGCTCAATAAACAAGGTGGAGCCGGTGGCAGACTGGTCGTGGACAATACCTGGTATGCTCTGGCGATATTCCTGCTTTACTGGCAGTACATATCTATCCCCACGCATGGTAACGATATTTTCCTGAAAATATTTCTGATATTCATTGTTGTGCAAAAGCCCTGCCAGATGATCCTTGATTTTGACCTGGCTAACCTTGATTTCCCGACGAATCCGCCGCAGCTCTACGCTGGCATCATCTCGAAGATTGCCATGCTCGTCTACAATATGCTCCAGATTCCGCTCCAACTGGCCCAGAATCTCCAGATTGCGAGCCCAGCTTTTCAGAATAGGAGCTTCCATTTCCAGCTCCTTGAAAAACCGCTTAATTTCCCGCATGGCATACATGGTAGTCAGAATATCCAACAGCTCTGCCGGGTCCAGAACAGCCCCTAAACCAATTTTTTTGATACTCTCCCGAATATCCTTAATGCCACCCAAAGGAGGATGAGCTGTGGAAGATACATAGACCGCCTCAGCAGTCTGGCGCAATCTTTCCTTAACATCCTCACTATCGCTGACAGGCAGCAGTCCCAAAGCCAGCTCCTTGCCTAATTTTGTGCCTGCCTTTTCTGCCAGTCTGGATAATATTCTCTTATATTCTAAAACCTTGAAGGATTCCTGTTTCAATTTTTTCCTCCTATATCTATATTACAACACGCCCCTAAAGTAGTGACCTCTGGTAATGTTCCTGCCCTCCAGCTTCTCTACCTCTGGTCTTTCTGCCTCGCTGATTTCCTTACGGCGAGCCATGTAAATGACATAGTTCTTTACTAGCTGGCCTAATTTATCCGGAGTCAAATATCTGCCATCAATACGCAAACCAGCTATACCCATAGACCGGAATTTCATAGCATGAGGCAGCATACTCAGCCTGTTGGCATTGAGAAGATGCATATGGCAATATTGATCCATCACCAATGGGAAGCGTATATTTTTTCTATCCTTGAGATAAAATTTCTTTTTCATAGTCACACATGGTGCTGAGCAATGTCCTGTATCCAAACCTCCTAGAAAACTGCCTGTACAGCAGTATTCAGATACCATCAGCTCCAAATGAGCATCTACCAGGCATTCCAAAGGCAGAGGGCTTTCCTGTCCTAGCTTCTCCAGCTGAGACATATTCAGCTCTGGTGACAGCACCACTCTATCTGCCCCCAGCTCCTGCAAATGCCGCAATGCCTCTACATTGTAGCTAATCAGGGAATAATCAGCCTCTATAGGCAGACTGGTTAGCTGACGCACTGCATGGAGCGTGCCAATATTATGCACGCTAATAGCATCTATTGGATAAGTATCCACAATTTTCAGCCAGCTGTGGAATCTTGCCAGCTCACTATCTCTAATGATTCTAGGTGTGTTCAGTACAATGGCCGCCCCATATTCATGAGCCAGCTCTGCTGCCTGACGACACATATCCAGAGTAATATTTTCATGGCTATAGCTTTCCCCGCCAAAGACAATTCTTCTGGCACCGTTTGCCAAAGCTGCCTTTACACGAGGAATATTATCTGCCACTACCGTAATATAGCCCCCCTTGGTGGCAGGCCCTACAATATCTCTGGCCTGGGTTTTGGCCTGTCGGCGAAGCAGTTCCTGCTGAATATTGGCAATGCCTTGACGAATATTTTTAGCTGCCTGACGGGAAAACTCTCCTGCCTGCTGTTGAAAATCTGCCAAGCGCTGGTTTTCCAGCTCCTCTACAGCCTTGCGACGCGCCTCGTTAATCTCGCTAACAGGAATCATAACCTGACCTGCAATATCTACAGCCAGCTCCTGCAAATGAAAAATACTGCTGCCCAAACGGCCCAGCTGTTTTTCTACTACTTCTCTGCTTAAAGGCCGGTTCAGGGCTGGCTCCCCAATGAACTCAGTAGCTGCCACGGCTACACGGCCTGCCTCATCCTCCAGCTGAATAACCAATGGCTCCCCTACAGATGCTGTAACCTGAGCCTTAATATTATATCTACGGACAGGAGCGCCAGAGGCGTACATAGCCTTGGCTTCCTCCATTAATTTACTATCCAGAACCTTAAAGGCTCTATCTCCTGGGAACACTCTGCCTGCAACAGCAAAGGCCACTACAGTGCCAGAAGCCCCCTGCTGAACAAGCACCAGATTTTGCATATTCAGACCATCCGATAATTTATCCTTATGGGATGCAGCCTTACCTGCTTTCTGCTTCTTCCCCTTGGTGTTTTTGGCATTTTTGCTATTCTTAGCTTCCTTAACCAGATACAGCTTTTGAATGGTAGTAGTAACTCGTCCCCCCACCTTTACCCAGAAGTCTACCTGATCTCCAGCCTGCAAATCTGTATTCAGCTTCATAGACACCATGCCATTGCCGGTATCATAGCTTAGAACTCGACCTAGCATCAGGCCTCTATTATTTGGCCGTTTGTCGCTCATCATATTTCGGCCCTGCTTTTTCTCCAAATAGGCTGTAGTAAAATCCCGATTAAAAATCTGAGCCAGAGCCTGACTGTCCTGGGGACGTACCTGAAAATCTCCCTGAAGCCAGCTATCCACAGCCCGCCGATAACAGCCTACTGCTGTAGCCACATATTCTGGCCGTTTCATACGCCCCTCGATTTTAAGGGAGCTTACTCCTGCCTTTAGAAGCTCTGGCAACAAATCAATGGTTTTTAAATCCCTGGGACTTAAAAGATACTGACCAGCGCTGCCAGCTAACAAATCATTATCACTTTCATCCACCAAAGTATATGGCAGGCGGCAAGGCTGGGCGCAACGACCACGATTGCCACTGCGTCCCCCAATCATACTGCTCATCAGGCACTGCCCAGAGTAACATACACAGAGAGCACCATGAACAAAAACTTCTATCTCTGCCTTGGCTTCACTACAGATATGACGAATATCCTCCAAGGACAGCTCTCTAGACAGCACCACCCGGCTAAAGCCCAGAGCCTCCAATGCCCGTACTCCGTCCAGATTGTGTACTGTCATCTGGGTACTGGCATGCATAGGAAGCTCTGGCACAACTTCTCTAACTATGCGGGCTGCTCCCAAATCCTGCACCAGTACAGCATCTGCTCCTGCTTCATAGAGAAACCGCAAATACTGCTTCAATCCTGGCAATTCATTATCATCAACAATGGTATTTACAGTTACATGAATGTGAACATTTCGCATATGGGCAAAATGTATGGCTTCCTTTAGCCCTTCTTCATCAAAATTATCCGCATAGGCACGAGCGCCAAACATATTTCCCGCCAGATATACCGCATTGGCACCGCTCTCCACTGCTGCTGCCAACGCTTCCCGACTGCCAGCCGGTGCCAAAAGCTCAACCACAATAAAACCCTCCGTTATCCACACACCCTAGATCAAAAAAGCCTAGGGAAACTATTTCGTTCTAACCGAAATATTATATCAGAAATTCTATATAAAAAAAAGAGAGCCACAACTCTGTTTGACAGAATTATGACTCCGTAATTTGTAAAACTAACTTTCACTTCGTCTTTAGTCAATTTTCTCAATCCGACATTCGTGCTTGCGGCTTTTCTTGTCATAACTGATGCCCACCAGCAGTATCTGACCATGATAGTCCTGCAATGCCTCAACATACTGTTTTGCCTTAATCTGCTTAATAGCAGTATTTGCTCCCTTGTCCCATTTCAGCTCAACAATCATAGCTGGTTTATCAGCATATTTTTTTCGAGGCAAAAAGACCATGTCAGCAAATCCTTTACCTGTGGGCATTTCTCTAACCATGGTATAATATTCTCTTGCCGCATAATATGCCAATGATACAACATAGGAAAGGGCATTTTCATCATTGTACTGCAAATGACTGGTTTCAAAATGGGCTGCTTCAACACCAGCTGCTACGGCCTCCTCATCCCTATCAAATGTTGCCTGAAGGAGCTGTCTGGATTTTTTTACAGAATTGACAATCTCATGCCATCGTGAAACGCTGGTTGCTGTAACAAACTCCTGCATTACTTCCTTGTTGGGGATAAATACCTCTTGTTTTTCTACATCATAGGCCAGGTAACCTAAGTGCACCAAAAGAGAGAAAATATCTTCATATGTATTGAAAGTCACCATATCATTAGTAAAACTGCGCACATCAATATGCAATCTGTTCCCTGCCATTAGGGTAATAACAGCATCCCTCAGGCCGTCGAAATTCATATCAATATAGATACGCAATGCATCAAAGGTTTCTGTCTGATTCCAATAGCTGTCAAAGAATCTGGACTGCATAGCGGAAACAATAGACCGAGGATTATAGATAGACTTGCACATAGGGAAAGTATATCCATCATACCATTTTTTTGTTTCCTCGAAATCCATCTGGTATTTTTGGCACAGTTCTTTTACTTCACTTTCCGTAAAGCCAGTAAATCCAGCGTATTCCACAGGATTCATCATGGAAATCTCTCGAAACATATTCAAGGCAGAGTGGGTGCCATATTTTTTGATAGGCAGTATGCCTGTCATATAGGTCAAGGCAATACAAGGATTGTCCTTGAGCCAATCCCTCAAAAAATCCAGATAGATTTTTTGTTCTTGCAGATGATTTTTTTCCTCCCGGAAAATGCAGTCCCATTCATCAATCAAAATGACAAATTTGCGTTTGGTAACACTGTAGATATCCTCTAGTAGATAAGCCAAACTATTCTTATCAAAAAAATCTATATCTGGATAGGCATAAACAAGCTCCCTGCCTACTCTACTTTCTAATAGTCGAAGTAAATCCTCCATAGTTTTTGTTTTTGATAAAAAATTTTGCATATTGATGAATAACACATCATATGCTCCTCTATGTTTGGCATAATTGTCTGTTTTTGAAATTTTGGTTCTTGCAAATAGACTACTTTCCACTGTCCTATCATAATATGCCGACACCATGTTCATAGTCATAGATTTGCCAAATCTTCTTGGACGGCTAATACATATATATTTTTCATTTGTATTGATGATTTTGTTCAATTCCGCAATAATATCACTCTTGTCTACAAAAATCATACTGTTAAGTGACTGCTGAAACATATCACTGCCAGGATTGAGATATATTCCCATATTACCGCCCCTTTTCTACAATATCCCACACCTCTTTTCCTTATACTATCACACTTTTTCTATCAACGCAAAACAGCAGTCACATAAATAAAATCCACCCCGTAAAATTTACTCTTACAAGGTGGAATTTACTCTTACAAACAGTAATTAAGTTTTACAACTGACTTATTACTTATCTTTTCTAGTCAAAATAGTGGAAAGATAATTCAGCTTTCTGCCTTTTTCCTGACTGATGTCACGAATAATCACTTCATCGTCCAGGCCGCAGCGGCTGGCCAAGACAGCCTGTTTTGCCAAGCCTTCTGCTGCCAGCATATCTATAACCTCATCAGAATTCTTATAAACCTTCATCAGCACTGCATTATCACAGGTTTTAAGAGCTGCCTTGACTCTTTCCTCTGGCATATTGGCAGGAATAATGCTGAGAATGCAATCTCCCTCCACAATTGGGGTATTGGTAGCACTGCCAATAGCGCAAAATGCTGGAATGCCAGGAATGGTTTCAATCTCCACCTTTTCCTGCTGCAGCAGACGGAAAACATAGATGTAGGTGCTGTAAAACATTGGATCCCCAATAGTCAAAAAGCCCACATTCTTTCCCTGCTCCAACAGGGCCAATATCTCTTTTTTGTTGTTCTGCCAAGCAGTATCATCAGCAGCAAAGCCAACAGTCATAGGAAAAACCTGATAAATAATCTCTGTCTCAGGACAGATATGCTCCTTAGCAATATTCAAAGCCACAGAGCCATCCTTCTTTTCCGTCTTAGGGGCAATAATCACATCCAGCTTCTTGATGGCGTTTATTGCTTTGACGGTCAAAAGCTCTGGATCCCCAGGGCCTACACCAATACCATATAATTTACCTGTCATAAAATAAAAACCGTCCTTTCATGGTAAAACCAACTTCGAATATTGCTCATACATTTCTATAACCCCTAAATTATTCAAAGAAAATGCCTCTGCATTTTCTTTCAATGGGGTTTCGACGAGGGTTAAGATATTAACTCCACTATGTCATTAGCACGGCTTCCCGCCACCTATAGAGGTAGGAGACATCGGACACCTCGTTATATATATTTTTTCTATTATCTATTTTTGTCCAGCAGATAGCGCTTCAAGGCATCCTGCCAATCAGGCAAAGGCCGAAAGCCCTGCTCTGCCAATTTGCTGGTGTCCAACCGACTATTAAACGGTCGTTGTGCCTTGCTGATGCCATATTCCTCGGTGGTAACTGGCAGCACCTCCACAGGCATATCCGCTTGACAGAATATTTCCTTGGCAAAATCATACCAGCTAATATTATTACCCTCATTGGTGGCATTGTAAAATCCATATTTTTCAGATTCTATCATATCCACCAGCAGGCGGGACAAATCCAAGGTATAGGTTGGTCTGCCAATCTGGTCATCAACCACCTTGAGCTGAGAATGATTACTGCCTACCCGCAGCATGGTATCTACAAAATTGCCTCCATTACGGCCGAATACCCAGGAAATCCTTACCACAAAGAATTTTTTGAGGCATTCCTTTACTACCAGCTCTCCCATTAGCTTGCCAAAGCCATAAACATTCATGGGATCATAATCCTGACAATCTGCCTGCCAAGGCTCTGTGCCCTGACCATTAAAGACATAATCTGTGGAAATATACATCATCTTGCAACCCAAATAATTGCAAGCATCTACTATATTGGATGTGCCCTCACCGTTAACCGCCAGGGCCTTTGGCTTGTTCTCCGGCTCCTCTGCACCATCCACATTGGTCCAGGCGGCACAATGAATAACTGCATCTGGTTTTACAGCCAGCAATACCTGTCGTACATTCTCCCGCTGACAAATATCCATTGAACAATAGGGTGCACTACAGACAGCCGTACCATCCTGTACCCCGGTGTATTTTTCCCCGCTGCCAGAGGCAATGGCTTCATGGCCTCTAGCCACCAGCTCGTTAACTACATCATGGCCTAGCTGACCATTGGCTCCTGTTACAAAAACCTTCATCTTATTAGCTCCTTCATGGTGCCCAATTTTTTGTCCTTGTCAGAAAGGTTCAAGGCCACACCATCAACCAGATAGCCCTCAGCATCTGCTGTACCCTTGTATGTACCTGTCAACATAGGCCAATCTATACCAATCTCCGGATCATTCCAAGCCAAACCGCCTTCATCACCAGGATGATAAAAATCCGTTACCTTGTAGCAAAATTCTGCTTTCTCGCTAAGCACCAAAAAACCGTGGGCAAAGCCCTCAGAAATATAAAACTGCTTCATGTTTTCGGCAGAAAGCTCCACGCCGTACCACTGGCCATAGGTGTTAGAGCCGGGACGCAAATCCACAGCCACATCAAAGACCTTGCCCTGGATTACCCGCACCAGCTTTCCCTGGGGATGCTTCTTCTGGAAATGCAAACCTCGCAGTACCCCCTTGGTACTCATGCTTTGATTGTCCTGCACAAAAACCATGTCCAGACCTGCCTCATGCATATCCTGTTGATTATAGGTTTCCACAAAATAACCCCTGTTATCGCCAAAAACAGTAGGCTCTATAACATAAAGTCCTTCAATGGGAGCCTTTGTTACCTTTATCTTTCCCAATTTATTTTACCTCGCCTTTGCTGCCATACATCTTGGCATAGTATTCCTGATATTCGCCATTGATAATGTCCTGCCACCATTTTTTGTGCTCCAGATACCACTTAATCGTCTTTTTGATACCATCCTCAAATTTAGTTTCTGGCAGCCAGCTCAGTTCCCTATGAATCTTGGCTGGATCTATAGCATAACGACGATCATGGCCCTTTCTGTCCTCTACATGAACAATCAAGCTCTCCGGCTTGCCCAGTTCCTGACAAATAATCCGCACAATATCTATATTGCGCTTTTCATTGTGACCGCCTACATTGTAGACCTCTCCCACCTTGCCAGCGTGAATAATCAAATCAATAGCCCGGCAATGGTCCTCTACATAGAGCCAATCCCGCACATTTTCGCCGTTGCCGTACACTGGCAGAGGCTTATCTGCCAGGGCATTGGCAATCATAAGGGGAATCAGCTTCTCTGGGAAGTGATAAGGCCCATAATTATTGCTGCAGCGACTAATGGTCACAGGCAGGCCGTAGGTACGATAGTAGGCCATAACCAGCAAATCAGCACTAGCCTTGGAGCTGGAATATGGACTGCTGGTATGGAGAGGTGTTTCCTCCGTAAAGAACAAATCCGGCCTATCCAAAGGCAAATCTCCATAAACCTCATCGGTAGAAACCTGATGATAACGCTGGATACCGTATTTGCGACAGGCATCCATCAATACTGCGGTGCCCATAATATTGGTTTCCAAAAAAATTCCCGGATTCTCAATGGATCTGTCCACATGGGATTCTGCCGCAAAATTTACTACTATATCAGGCTTTTCCTCCTGAAACAGCTTATCCACTGCCTGTCTGTCACAAATATCTGCCTTGACAAAGCGGAAATTATCCTGTTGCAGCACTGGCTCCAAAGTAGAAAGATTTCCTGCATAAGTCAGCTTGTCCAGACACACTATGCGATAATCTGGATGGGCCTGCAACATATGAAATACAAAATTGCTGCCAATAAATCCAGCACCGCCAGTTACTATAATAGTCATAAATTATCTCCTAAAACCATAATTGCCTTAAATGGCCAGCCTTATGGCAAAATATCAATAAATTTGCCCTCCAGTACATCCAGCAAATACCGTCCATACTGATTTTTCTTCAACACCTCATAGGTGGACATCACCTGCTCTTTGGTAATCCAACCATTAAGATAGGCAATTTCCTCCAGACAGGCAATCTTACGATGCTGATGGGTTTCCACCGTCTTAACAAAATTGGTAGCCTCTGCCAGACTTTCGTGGGTTCCTGTATCCAGCCAAGTAAATCCCTGCCCCAGCAGTTCCACATTCAACCGCCCAGCTTCCAGATACAGCCTATTCAAATCCGTTATCTCCAGCTCCCCACGAGCAGACGGCTTCAAGGTCTTGGCCAGCTCCACCACCTGATTATCGTAGAAATACAAGCCAGTAACACAGTAGTTGCTCTTTGGCTGAGCCGGCTTTTCCTCAATGCTAATGGCATGTCCCTGCTGGTCAAATTCCACAATACCAAAGCGCTCTGGATCGTCCACATAGTAGCCGAAAATAGTAGCTCCCTGACCTGCCTCTGCCAAATCCACTGCCCTTTTCAGCCGACCGTTAAGGCCATGACCAGCAAAAATATTATCTCCCAGCACCATAGCCACTGTATCATCCCCAATAAAATCAGCACCTATAATAAAGGCCTGAGCCAAACCATCTGGTGATGGCTGTACTGCATAGCTAAGATGCAAGCCAAATTGACTGCCATCCTTCAGCAAAGCCTCAAATCTAGGTGTATCTGCCGGGGTAGATATAATCAAAATATCCCTAATTCCTGCATTCATAAGCACAGACAAGGGATAATAAATCATCGGCTTGTCATACACAGGCAAAAGCTGTTTGGATGTTACTGTTGTCAACGGGTACAATCTAGTCCCAGAACCTCCTGCCAGCACTATTCCCTTCATAATGCACCTCCTCAATCATCTTCGTTAAATTCCTTTTCATTATAGCACAGAACAACCATTTATTGAAACAAATTAACTAATACTTCTTCTTACTCATAGCCATGACTACACCTACCACAATCAGCAAAAAGCCTAGCCAGAACCACAGGGTTATAGGCTCTCCCAACAGCAGCCATCCCAGCAGAGTACCTACCACTGGCTGCCAGAACATAAACAGCCCTGCTGTAGATGCATCCATATAAAGCAAGCCCTCATTCCACAGTACAAAGCCTCCTGTGGTGGAAATTACACCCATATAGCCAATACTTAGCAATACTGTAGGACTTAGCAACAGATTCCAATCTCCCTGGGTGGACAGCCACCAAATAGAATAGGGAGCCAAGCATATCAAGGCCACAATCAGCCCATAAAAAGTCAAGACAATAGGCGAATAGTGCTCCAATAGCTTTAAAAATACCGCCATTAAAGCCCAGGTAATGGCTGCTATCATCAGCAATATGCCACCCCAAAGATTTACCTGAAAATTATCTGGATCGTAAACAATCAGCATAACACCAATAGTAGCCAAAACCACAGACATAATCCGTCCCAGAGTCATTTTTTCCTTTAATATCCAACAGCCAAAAACCACCATAAAAGCCGGTGTAGCTGCTGTTATAGTGGAACCTGTCTGGGCAGAGGTTAACAAAGTACCTGATTCCTGAGTAACAATAGACAAGGTTTGACCTATTAACCCTACCAAAGCCACCAGTTTCCAATCCTTCCGCTGAATACGCCAATCTACATGACGATAGCTCCCCAAAGCATAAAGGGCAAAAAATGCCAATATATAACGACACCAAACTAAAGGCACCGCCTCAATGGAGCCTACTACCAATCTTACAGCCAGAAACAAACCGCCCCAGATGATTCCTGCTAGAGAAAGGCAGATTGTCCCCTTCATGGTTTTACTCACATCATCAACTCACAATCTTCTACACTATTCCCACAATCGCAACCATAACTTACCGCAAGTATATTTTGCCACACATTTTCCCTTTTTTCAATTAACAAAAAAGTAGCAATTCAATACTCAGCATTGAACTGCTACTTCCTTTTAAATTTTAAAGCTGAACTTTAGCCTGCTTGGCATCCTTTTCAGTAATATATCCCTGCTCTGCCTCCAACAGCTTGTCAGCTAACTGCAGCTGCATTTCTACCTGCTGATAAGAAGTACCGCCATAAGAATTGCGGTTCTTAACACAGGTTTCTGGGCTGATAGCCTCGTAAATATCCTCTGCAAAAAGGTCAGACAGCTTCTGGAACTCCTCCATAGACATATCTGCCAGCCACTTACCCTGCTCAATGCAGTAGTGAACAGCCTTGCCAGATACAGCATGGGCCTGACGGAAAGGCATCCCCTTCTTCACCAGATAGTCTGCCAAATCTGTAGCATTGGAGAAATCCTCTGCCACAGCCCGACGCATAACATCCTTCCGCACCTTCATGCCCCGGAGAATCCGGGCATAAACTGCCAAACTGAACTTGATGGTATCAATGGCATCAAAGATACCCTCCTTGTCCTCCTGCAAATCCTTGTTGTAAGCCAGTGGCAAGCCCTTAACAGTGGTCAGCATAGCCATAAGATGGCCCATAACCCGACCGGTTTTGCCTCTTACCAGCTCAGATACATCAGGATTCTTCTTCTGAGGCATCATGGAAGAACCAGTGCAATGAGCATCATCCAGCTCAATAAAGAAGAACTCACGAGAACACCACAGAATGGTTTCCTCACTAAGACGGGACAGATGAACCATGAGAATGGAAGCCGCCGACAGGAACTCCATAATATAATCCCTATCAGATACTGCATCCAGACTGTTGCTATAAATAGCATCAAAATTCAACTGCTCAGCCACAAAAGGTCTGTCAATTGGGAAGGTAGTACCAGCCAGGGCACCTGCTCCCAAAGGCATAATATCACAGCGCTCATATACTCCCCGGAAACGGTCAAAATCCCGCTTCAACATGGAGAAATAAGCCATCATATGATGGGAGAAAAGAATAGGCTGTGCTCTCTGAAGATGAGTATAGCCAGGCATAATCACATCGCTGTACTTACGGGCGGTTTCCACCAAAGCTGCCTGCATATCCAGAATCAGCTTCTCTACCTCCACAACCTGACGGCGGATGAACATATGAGTGTCCAAGGCCACCTGGTCGTTACGGCTGCGGGCGGTATGCAGTCTGCCGCCAGCCTCGCCAATAGCATCAGTCAGTCTTTTCTCGATATTCATGTGAATATCTTCCAGGGCAACCTCAAAGGAGAAATTGCCCTCTTCTATTTTCTTGTAGATATCCTTCAAGCCCTTGATAATATCATCACGGTCTGTCTCAGAGATAATGCCTACCTTGGCCAGCATGGTAGCATGGGCAATGGAGCCAGCAATATCCTCATTGTACATACGCTTGTCAAAATCAATAGAAGCCTGAAAATCATTTATCATCTCATCGGTGGACTTAGAAAAACGACCACCCCAGAGCTGCTCTGCCATATTATTTACCTGCCTTTTCCTGCATCAGAGCACGAACCTTCAGTGGCAAGCCAAAGAGGTTGATAAAGCCTTCTGCATCAGCCTGATTGTAAACATGATCCTCCTCGAAGGTTACAAATTCCTGATTGTACAGGGAATATGGAGACTTGGCACCAGCGCTCATAATATTGCCCTTGTAGAGCTTCAGCTTTACAGTACCGGTTACAGTTTCCTGAGTGCTGTCAACGAAAGCAGTCAGAGCCTCACGGAGCTGGCAGAACCACATTCCATCATATACCAGCTCGCCAAAGCGGATAGCTACACCCTCTTTGTAGTGGAAGGTAGCACGATCCAGGCACAGATATTCCAGCTCACGATGAGCATAGTAGAGAATAGCTCCGCCAGGATTTTCATATACACCACGGGACTTCATGCCAACCAGACGGTTCTCGCAGATATCCACAATACCTACACCGTTGCGAGCACCAATCTCATTGAGAGCAGTCAAAAGCTCTACAGCGCCCATCTTCTTGCCGTTAACAGCAACAGGGTTGCCCTTCTCGAAGTCGATAGTTACATATTCAGCCTCATCCTTGGCATTCTCAGGAGCCTGAGAAACCAGCATCATCTCGTTGTGAGGCTCATTCCAAGGATCCTCCAGATCGGAACCCTCATGGGACAGATGCCAGATATTCTTATCCATGGAATACTTCTTGTTATCAGTAGGAATCTCAATATTGTGAGCCTTGGCATACTCGATCTCCTGAGTACGGGACAGAAGATCCCACTCACGCCAAGGAGCAATAATAGCCATATTAGGAGCCAAAGCCTTAACAGTCAGCTCGAAACGAACCTGATCGTTGCCCTTGCCGGTAGCACCGTGAGCAATGGCATCAGCGCCTTCCTTCTTGGCTACATCAACCAAATGCTTAGCAATCAGTGGACGTGCAAAGGAGGTACCCAGCAGATACTTGCCCTCATATACAGCACCAGCCTTCAAAGTAGGCCATACATAATCCTCCAGGAACTCCTGAGTCAGATCCAGAATATAGCACTTGGAAGCACCGGAACGCAGTGCCTTGTCGTGAATAGCCTGCATATCATCGCCCTGGCCAATATCAGCACAGCAAGCAATAACCTCGCAGCCACCATAATTTTCCTTCAACCAAGGGATAATAACGGAGGTATCCAAACCACCGGAATAAGCCAATACGACTTTCTTAAACTCTGCCATAATTTACAACTCCTTAAATATCATTCAATATTATGCAAATGTGCCTGTGGCACCTGCTATCAAAATTTATCAGCCCATAGTCAAGGCCATAATAGCCTTCTGGGTATGGAGACGGTTTTCTGCTTCATCAAAAATAACATCAGCATAGGCCTCCAGAACATCATCAGTAATTTCCTCGCCTCTATAAGCTGGGAGACAGTGCATAACAATAACCCGCTTGTCAGCCACCTTTAGAAGCTCCTCATTTACCTGATAATCCTTGAAAATCTTCTTGCGCTCATCATGCTCTGCCTCCTGGCCCATGCTGGCCCAGGTATCAGTAACCACAATATCAGCATCCTTAGCAGCCTCAAATGGATCATTTACCAGCTGGATTTTGGCCCCGGTTTCCTTGGCATCCTCACAGGCATTTTTATAAACCTGCATATCAGGCTCAAAGCCCTTTGGATTAGCGGAAACGAAATCAATACCAGCCTTGGCACAGCCATACATGTAGGAATTGGTCATATTGTTGCCATCACCTACATAAGCCATCTTCAGGCCCTTCATGTTCTTGCCCTTGTGCTCCTGAATGGTCAGCAGGTCTGTCAGCACCTGGCATGGATGTAAAAGGTCAGTCAGAGCATTGATAACAGGAATATCAGACCACTGAGCCAGCTCCTCTACTCTCTCATGGCCATAGGTACGAATCATGATGCCATCCAGATAGCGGGACATTACTCTAGCTGTATCCTTAATAGGCTCGCCACGGCCCAGCTGCAAATCACGATTGGACAGGAACAAAGCCTGACCGCCCAGCTGATACATACCTGTTTCAAAGGAAAGACGGGTACGAGTAGAAGATTTCTCAAAAATCATACCCAAGGTTTTGCCCTTGAGGATATGATGCTCAATACCAGCCTTCTGCTTGGCCTTAAGCTCATGGCCCAATGCCAGGATTTCATTAACCTCATCCACAGACAAATCGTGGATGGAAAGCATATCCTTACCTTTTAACATCTAAAAACCTCCAATTTGTATACCTCTTGACTCTCCCCATGCCTAAAGGCAGGGGATTCTTGGTTCCCTGAGCACTGCATATAGACCGTAGCCTATATGTCTTACACGCTCTCCCCAAGCGTATATTTCCGTGTGTCCCACGGTATTGTGTATATGAATGCTTGTTATCTTTACAACCGCAAGGTCTTTAAATTACGGCAGGTTAATACACGTAACCTTTAAAAATTACCTACTGGCAGTCTACTGCTTGGTTTTCGCGTTTCGACTGCGTGAACGAATTTCGCAGGTCTTCTCTTTCACAAATTATACTACATTACACATAAGCAGGCAATACCGCCTCCAAGGCATCGCATACCTCATCAATATGCTCCTTGGTTACAATCAAAGGTGGTACAAACCGCAGTACATTACCAGCAGTGCAGTTAATAATAGCCCCCTTGCCCAGGCAGTCATTAACAATTTCCCGGCCAGGCTTGGTCAGCTCCATGCCCAGAATCAGGCCCATGCCCCGCACTTCCTTAATCAAAGCAGGATACTTGGCCTGCATAGCCTCCAAACGGGACTTCATATAATCTCCCATTTCCACTACATGCTGCAGGAAGTTTGTCTGACCTACAATGTCCAATACCACATTAGCTGCAGCACAGGCCAAAGGATTGCCACCAAAGGTAGAGCCGTGATCTCCTGCGTGGAAGGCTGCTGCTACCTTGTCAGTAGCAATAAAGGCGCCGATAGGTACACCGCCAGCCAAGCCCTTGGCCAGAGTTACCACATCAGGCTTAATGCCGAAGTTTTCATAAGCAAAGAACTTGCCGCTTCTGCCCATACCGCTCTGGATTTCATCAAAAATCAAAACTGCATTGTACTTATCACAAAGCTGGCGCACCTTCTGCATATATGCCACATCAGGAACATGGACACCGCCCTCCCCCTGAATAGGCTCCAGCATAACAGCAGCAGTCTTGTCACTCATAAGCTTTTCCAAAGCCTCAATATCATTATAAGGCACATAATCAAAGCCTGCTGGCAATGGTCCAAAGCCCTCATGATATTTTGGCTGGCCAGTAGCAGTCAAAGTAGCAATAGTACGGCCGTGGAAGCTGTGAATGGCAGAGATAATCTGAGATTTGTCAGCATCAATGCTGTGAGCATATTTACGGGCAATCTTAATAGCGCCTTCATTGGCCTCCGCACCGGAATTACCAAAGAATACCTTGCCCAAACCGCTAAGCTTTACCAGCTTTTCTGCCGCATCAGCCTGTACCTGGGTGTAATACAGATTGGAGCAATGAATCATTTTGCCAGCCTGGTCTGCCACAGCCTTAACCAGTTCCTTGTGATTATGCCCCAGCACGTTTACCGCTATACCGCCCAGAAAATCAATATATTTATTGCCCTGAGTATCATATACATATACACCATCACCATGATCCAGGACTATTTTGTAGCGGGCAAACACCGGCAAATAATCCTGGGCATCCTTGGCATATATCTGTTCATCAGTTAACTGCATATCAATATCTCCTTATTTTACCACCTGGGTACCAATACCACTATTGGTCAACAGCTCCAGAATAATGGAATGAGGCTGACGGCCATCAATAATATGCACCTTGTTAGTACCGCATTCAATAGATTTCAAGCAGGCTTCAATCTTAGGAATCATACCACCGGAAATGATCCCATCCCTGATATACTCTCTAGCCTCTGCCACTGTCAGGGAAGAAATAAAGCTATCCTTGTCGTTGAAATCCTTGTAGACACCTTCAATATCCGTCAACAGCAAAAGCTTTTCGGCGTGAAGAGCACCAGCTATTTCCGCTGCCACATAATCAGCATTGATATTGTAGCTTTCCCCATCCTCACCAACGCCAATAGGAGCAACTACAGGTATGTAGCCATTGTCCAGCAAATCCTGCAAAATCTTGGTATCTACAGATTCTACCTGACCTACATAGCCAATATCCACCTTTTCCGTATTGCCTGCATCATCATAAACAGTAGCCATTTTCTTGCTGGCCTTAATAAGACCAGCATCCTTGCCGCTAAGACCTACAGCTCTAACACCACGACAGTTCAGCATATTGACAATATCGGAATTAACCTTGCCATCCAATACCATCTCTGCAATCTCTACGGTCTCCTCATCGGTGACTCTAAGACCGCTGACAAAATCAGACTGCTTGCCAACCTTTTTCAAAAAGGAGGTAATATCTGGACCGCCGCCATGAACGATAACAGGACGAATACCTACGTATTTCAGCAGGCTTACATCCTCCATAACCTTCTGCTTCAAATCCTCGTTAATCATGGCATTACCACCGTATTTAACTACGATGGTTTTGCCATAAAATTCCTGAATATAAGGCAAGGCCTCAATCAGAGTGCCAGCCTTTTTTTCTGCATGCTTCATAATTGCCATATTTTCACCCCGGTTTCAACCAGTCAGTGGCTATCAGGTATGATATTCACCGTTAATCTTTACATACTCATAGGAGAAATCACAGCTCCAAACAGTAGCCTCAGCCTCTCCCAGGCCCATTTCTATATCAATAACAATATCATGCTCCGCCATAATATCACGGATAACATTCTCGTCGAAATCAGCCCCCAAGCCATTGGCATAAACAGGCACACCGCCGAATTTTATAACGGTCTTTTCTGGCACCATTGGAATGCCGGCATAGCCTACAGCGCAGATTACACGGCCCCAATTTGGATCCTCTCCAAAGAAAGCGGTCTTAACCAATGGAGACTTAGCCACACTCATAGCTACGGTCTTGGCATCAGCAAAGGTCTTGGTGCCATGCACATTAATGGTCAGGAACTTGGTAGCACCCTCGCCATCGGCTGCAATGCGCTTGGACAGCTCACGACACATATTGCCCAATACCTCACAGAACTTGTCATACTCAGGGGTATCAGCCTGAATCTCAGCCATACCGGACTCACCGTTAGCCAATACCAGTACAGTATCATTGGTGCTCATATCTCCATCTACGGAAATCATATTGAAAGTAACCTCTACGATTTCGGACAAAGCCTTCTGCATCAGCTGGCTGGAAATATTGGCATCAGTGGTAATATAGCAAAGCATGGTAGCCATATTTGGCTGAATCATACCAGAGCCTTTAGCAATAGCACCAAAGCGAACAGCCTTGCCACCAATCTCTACCTCAGTAGAGCAAGCCTTGGAATAAGTATCAGTAGTAATAATAGCATTGCCAGCATTCTTGCTGCCATCCTCAGAAAGCTCTGCTGCAGCGGCCTTGATACCAGCAGCCAGCTTGTCCATAGGCAGGTTGACACCAATAATACCAGTAGAGCCTACCAGTACATCATCAGCCTTACAGCCCAGCTCCTCAGCAGCCAGGGCAGCCATCTTGTGGGCATTAGCCAGTCCAACCTCTCCAGTGCAGGCATTGGCACAGCCAGCGTTTGCTACAATAGCATGGGCACTGCCGGTCTTTACCACCTCACGGGAAACAATAACAGGAGCTGCTGCTACCGCATTCTGGGTAAATACACCAGCTACGGAAGCCTCCTTCTCTGTATAAATCATTGCTAAATCAAGATTGCCGCTTTTCTTGATGCCAGCCTTGACACCAGCAGCCTTGAAGCCACGAGCAAAGGTAACGCCCGCTGCTGCATTTTCTTCACTAAACATAGAAATTCCTCCTAAAAATGTATATGAATGTATAAAAATACATCATTTAACCTTTGTTATGCATATTCTGCAGGATTTTCCTTAAGGATATACAGGCACCATATCCAAGCCCAAAGCCTCATCAAAACCATTGGCAATATTGAAGTTCTGCACAGCCTGACCTGCTGCACCCTTAACCAGATTGTCAATAGCAGACAGCACAATGACTCTTTTGGTGCGGGAATCCACATGCCAACCCAGGTCGCAGTAGTTGGAACCACGAACATTCTTGGTAGCAGGATAGCCTCCCAGGCCCAAAAGACGGATAAAGTGCTCCTTGCCATACAGCATCTCATAGGCAGCAGTTACCATATCATCAGTAACCCCTTCCTTCAGCTTTGCATAGCAGGTGCTGAGAATACCTCTGGACATAGGCACCAGATGAGGTGTAAAGTTCAGCACAGTGCTTTCGCCAGACAGCTCGGTAATGGCCTGCTCAATCTCTGGGGTGTGACGATGGGTGGCTACGCCATAGGCCTTGAAGCTATCGTATAGCTCAGGAAAATGATTGGCCTGCTTGGCGGAACGGCCTGCTCCAGACACGCCGGATTTGGCATCAATAATAATGGTATTAACATCAATCAGATGGTGCTTGGCCAAAGGTGCCAGGGCCAGAATACTAGCGGTGGTATAGCAGCCTGCATTACCAATAATCTTGGCATCCTTAATCTGCTCTCTGTTCAGCTCTGCCAAACCATATACTCTTGGTGCATCCTTGTGGGTATGAGGAACCTTGTACCAAGCTTCATAGATATCTGTGTCATTGAAGCGGTAGTCAGCCCCTAAATCAATAATACGGGTAGGCATATTCTCCAATGCCTTGCCTACCTTCATAGCATGGCCATGAGGCAGTCCGATAAATACAAAATCACTATCCTGACCGATAGTTTCAATATCCTTCATGCTCATCAGCTTCTGATCATAAATTCCCTTTAGATGGGGATAAATATCGGAAATGGCCTCACCGGCATGACTTTCAGATGTAATATGCACTACCTCTGCTTCTGGATGATTATGCAGAATTCTTAAAAGTTCTGCACCTGCATAGCCTGTAGCACCAATAATACTAACCTTTTTCACAAGCACATCCTCCTTTTGCTTTTCATAATTATACAGCTTTTATGTATATTATGCAATATTAGAAAAATTAATATTGGCTTGTTGCAAAAATTATATCCACTGTAATGGCATTTTCTTTTCACAAAATAGGGGTTATAATATATTTACATACTTTTTTAATTTTACACCAGAAATTTTTATTAGACAAGGAAGAATAATATGTTAATGCGAAAAATAAAAAAAGTCCTAAAGTGGCTGGGGGCTATGCTCCTGGTATTTGTAATTTCCTTTCTAGGCACTGCTGCCGCCAATGACAGCTTATCTGTCGACCAGATTTTGACGGGAACGAAGCAGATTGTTTTCCTAGGCGAAAATCAAGTATCTCAAGAAAACAGCCTGTCTCAAGGCATAGATGCTATGGAAAGCAACAGTACCCTAAACAGGCTGGAAAGAGTATTTTTCTTGAAGCAGGCGGTAAATGCCCGGATTAATTCTGCTAACTATGTTAAGCTGCAAGATATTCCTGAATCCTTGCAACAGGCAGTAGTAGCTGTGGAGGATAGAAAGTTCTACAATCACTGGGGCTTTGATATGGAGGGTATCTTCCGGGCCTCTCTGGTAAATCTGCAATACGGCCAGGTCAGAGAGGGTGCCAGCACCATTACCCAGCAGTTGGTAAAAAATCTTTTCCTTAGCCAGGAGCAAACTATGGGCCGCAAGGCAGAGGAATTTGTTCTGGCTATGGATATGGAGCTGAATTATTCCAAGGATGAAATATTGGAACTGTACCTCAACACCATTTACTTTGGCTCTGGCTATTACGGCATAAAGGAAGCCAGTGAGGGATATTTCGGCAAGGAGCCTGCTATGCTGGCTCTCCCAGAATCTGCCATGCTGGCAGGCATCCCCAATGCTCCATCCCTCTATTCCCCTTATGTAGATTTCATGCTAGCCAAAAAAAGACAATTCATTGTTCTGGATGCCATGACCGCCGCCGGCTACCTGCGGGAATCCGTAGCCGACGACGCAAAAATCAAGCCCATCTACCTAGCCCATTAACAGAGATAGCTTTGAACAGAGTCTTGACCTGTTCTACTTTTATAATCCCATATCCTGCCCTAGAAAAACAAAACTCTCTGAAACATTTTCGCTTCAGAGAGTTTTTTATTGGCAATTTTTATATCTAAATTATTTAGCTTCCTTAGCTGCTTCCTTAGCTGCTTTCTTAGCCTCTTCCTTTTCCAGCTTCAGGATAGCCTTATCTTCCTTTTCCTTATCCTCAATAGCCTGCTTCTGAGCATCAATAAAATCGGAGAAGAAATCCTTAGCTATCTCAGTGTACAGCAGTGAATCTCTAACCGCAGACTTTGGAGCCAGCTTTCTATAAGCATAGACAATCTTATTGGTGCGAGCATCATAAACATCAAAGAATATATTCAGACGAGTACCATCATTCATAGAAGTACCATTGGAAATAGTAGTAATAACATAGGCATCAGCATAGAGGCCAATATTATTCTTGTATTCCTTAAAGGCCTTGCGGCTGTCCAAACGAAGAATGTCAATATGACGGGCAATCTTAATATTCTGACAAACCTCTCTATAAGAAATGTAATTCAAAACATTCTTCTTATCCACCAAAGTACCATTCATGAGAATCTCAGGAATATCATCTATTTCTGGCTCTCCCTCACTGGTAGGACCATTATAAATAGAATCTGCAATAGCCAAGGTCTGAATCTTTATCAAGCCTTCGCTATCATATACACGAGCATCACTTACACCAGTTCCCCCCAGCAGTCCCCCTGCAAAGGATACCTGAGTACCTAACAGGAATACACACAGCATCAATACAAGCTGCAAACCTCTCTTCATACAAAAACCTCCCTATTAATTTGCAAAATTAAGGCACACCGATTTTCTACCATAAGGCCAAGCTCAATCAACATACCATAATATACTTTATTACAAATCGGCCAAAAAGTCCATTAAAATTACATGAGAGTTCCAGAAAGCTTATTGTCCAAAAATCTTCTTGGCCAAAGCCAAGCCTGTTTTGGTGGTAGCCAAGCCCCCCTCCGCCGTTTCCTTAATAGCCCTTGGCATGGAACGACCTATACGATTCATAGCATCTATCACATCATCTGGAGGAATCACAGACTCCACCCCAGCCAAGGCCATATCTGCTGCCAACATGGCATGAACAGCAATAAAGCCATTGCGCTTTACACAGGGCACCTCCACCAGACCAGCCACAGGATCACAAGCCAGCCCCAAGAGATTTTTAATCGCCAAGGCCATACCATGACCAACCTGCTCAGGATTTCCCCCTGCCAGCTGTACCAAGGCCGCCGCAGCCATACCTGCTGCTGTGCCGCATTCCGCCTGACAGCCGCCATAGGCTCCTGCAATGGAAGCATTGGCCTCTATTACCATGCCAATACCTGCGGCTGTAAATAGTGCCTCTACAATCTCATCCTCTGTGTTACCGTTTTTCTTGGCCCCGGCATAAACCGCAGCCGGCACAATACCACAGGAACCCGCCGTAGGGCAGGCTACAATTCTGCCCATAACAGCATTAACCTCGCTGACGCCAATGGCACTGGCAGCAGCCCGCAAAACAGCTTCCCCAGTATATCCCTGCTGGCTATAGCTGCAGAGCTTTACCGCATCTCCTCCGGTTAATCCACTAAGTGATTTCTCCTGATTCTGACAGCCTCGCTGCAAGGAATCCACCATCACCTGCCAATTTTTTCTCATAGCCTCTATTTGAGACTCCTGAGAAGTCAAATTGTTTTCCGCTTCCCAAGCCATAACAATCTGACTAATAGGGCAATGCTCCTCCTTAGCCAGATGAACAATCTCCTCTATAGAATTAAAATTTATCATATAGTACTGCCTCCTCCAATAGCTGGAATGGCAAAGGCTTTCAGAAGTCGAGGAATTTCACTGCAATCCTCCACCACCTCTGTTGACAATTCATCATCGGTTTCCAAAATCATCATGGCCTCCTGCCCCCGCATTTTGCGGGATACTCTCATGTAGGCAATATTAATCTTATAGCGAGCCAAAATAGAAGTTACCCTATTTACAACACCAGGACGATCCTTGTGGACAATTATCAAAGCCGGATATTTGCCTGTTAAATCCACATCAAAATCCCCAATTCTAGTAATCCTAATATTACCTCCCCCTACAGAGGCCCCCTCTACCTGTATCACCCGGCCACTTTCTCCAGTTAGCTTAATAATAGCCGTATTAGGATGAGCCTCTGGTATATCCACTGGCGCAAAGGAATATGCCAGTCCCTGCTGTGCCGCTATATCCAAGGCCTCCCGCAACCGCATATCCTCTGGAGCAAAACCCAGGATTCCCCCTAACAGCGCTTTGTCCGTACCATGTCCTCTATAGGTCTGGGCAAAGGAGCCATGAAGCAAAATTTCTGCCTTTACGGGCTTTTCCCCCAGAATTTTTCCAGCCATCAGTCCCAATCTGGCTGCCCCAGCTGTATGAGAGCTGGAAGGGCCAATCATTACTGGACCGATTATATCAAATACGCCTCTCATATATTCTCCCCTATTCTAAAAAAAGCTGATCCTGCAAATATTCACAGAATCAGCTTCTTTGCTTACCAAAAAATTATTTAATCAAGCCATGAGCCTTCAAAGCCTTTTCCAACTGCTGCTCATGCTCTGGCTCCATCTCAGTAAGAGGCAGACGCAATGGACCAGCCGCATAGCCCAGCTTCCGCATAGCTACCTTGACTGGAATAGGATTTACCTCGCAGAACAAGGCATTAATCAAATCAATAGCCTTAATCTGCATATCCGCTGCTTCCTTTACCTTGCCATCAAAATAATTCTGACAGATATTGTGAGCCATAGCTGGTGCTACATTGGACAATACAGAGATTACACCATAGCCCCCCAAAGAAAGAATAGGCACAATCTGGTCATCATTGCCGGAATAAATAGCCAGCTCATCACCGCAAGCATGGCGAATCTTGGCTACAGCACTCAAATCGCCACTGGCCTCCTTAACAGCCACAATCCGTGGATGCTTGGCCAATTCAACAAAGGTAGGAACCTGAATATTTACACCTGTACGGGATGGTACATTGTACAGAATAATAGGAATATTTACCGCATCTGCAATGGTGGTAAAATGCTTTACCAAGCCCTTCTGAGTACACTTATTATAATAAGGGGTAACTACCAGCAGGGCATCTGCACCAACCTGCTCTGCATAAACAGACAGCTTCACAGCATAGTCAGTCTCATTGGAGCCAGTACCTGCAATAACAGGAATACGGCCAGCTACCTTTTCTACTGCATATTTGATAGCAGACTTATGCTCATCATCAGTCATGGTAGCAGACTCACCAGTAGTACCAGTGATAATAATAGCATCTGTGCCACCAGCAATCTGATCCTCAATAATCCGGCCCAATTCCTCAAAATTGATGCCATCCTCTGTATAAGGGGTGATAATGGCTACGCCAGCACCCTTGAAAATTTCCTGCTTCAAAAGAACTCCTCCTAATCGACATATATTACTTTCAATTATCACATTTACCTGAACCAAAGTCAAGAGGTATTAATCCATAACAGGAGTCAGCTTCTGGAACAACCCCTCATTGGCCTTAATCACTCCGGCATTGCCAAATACACAAAGGTTATTCTCCTCCATGCAGGCCTCAATGGCTGGTGCCAAATTGCGAATATCCTCCACGGTGGTATGTAAAAGCTGCTGACGGCGCTTCTGTCTTTCCTCATAGGTAATACCCCGGAAATACAATCTCTGAGCATTGTTACCCAAGAGTCTTGGCGTCATAGGAGTATCTACCCCGCTCATGGTGCCGATAATATATTTGGTCATTTCTCTATCAGAAGCTTCAAAGCCTCTCAGGAAATCCGCAGTTTCATCAAATACCTTAATGGTTTCTGCCAGATTTGGATCCCGATAGGATACAAACATCATATCACCATCCAGATTAAATCTCGTCATGGCACCATAGGCACCGCCCTGAACACGAATCTTCACCCAGAAATATTCATATCTCAGCAGCATATCCAATACCTGGTAAGCTCCTGTCATTTCGTAGCCCAGCTTGTAGAGATTGGCTCCCTTAGCTACATACTGCACCTGGCTGGAGGACATTAGAGCCTCCTGCTGGTTCTCCACTGGCAGAACATAATCCTGCATCTGTACAGACTTATTGGCACTGGCTTCTGCCAATGCCTCCAGCAACGGAGTAATCTCCTGAGCAAATTGGTTATAAAACCCTTCCTCAAAAGTAACGCCCATAACCAGATTCTGGCTGTTAAAGAGCAGCTCTCCAACCTGCTGCAGCTTGTTACAGAAATCCTCCACATTTTCCTCAAATTCATCCGTCAGTTTCTTTACCACTGGGTACAAGGACAGCTCACCGATTTCATTGTAGGCACCAGACTTGGAAATAAAGGAATTAAGCCGAGCCAAGGCTACCTGCACAGAGGATTGCAGCATATTCAGCTCCATCTCAGATCTATCCTGCTGCAAAAGCTCCAAAATACGCTTCTTATCGTCATATTTGGTGGTCAGAAGAATTTCTGCCAGAATATCTGCCAATTCTGGCACCTTCCGGGCAAAGGCCTTGGCTGTTACCTTGAAATAAGGTGCCATGCTATCAGCTTTGCCAGACTGGGTGAAATTAACAATATCAAAACTGATGCCGCCAGTATTAAGATTTACCCTATTAGTCATATCCTCATAGCTGGTGTTTTCTGTATCTACCAAACCAAGAATGTCGCAATAGATATAGGCATAAGGAATCAGCTCCTGTGGTATTACATCTGCCTTAAAATAAAGGTTCAAATAGACAATTCCATTGGTGTCTGCCGGAGTATAAAGCACCTTAATATCCTTTAGTTCCTTCTCTTCCAAAGGAATCTTCTTAGCATTAGGTTCAATATCCTCTATCTTCAGCAGTGGAATAGTGGCCAAAGCCTCTGGGGAATCCGGTGTCTGCTGCCGGAGCTTCAATTTAGCAGTATTCTCAATAATCTGTTGCAGCTCCTCAGCCGACATCTTAGCCTTAATGTCTGCCAGCTTTTCAGCCATAGCCTGCTCCTGCTTTTTGGCCATTTCCTTATCAGGAGCCATAATAACCACAGCCCCAAAGGTATTATCCAGGAAGTATTTTTTCAGCAGTTCCTCGTAATAATTCCCTGCCAGCTTCTCCCGCAGATCTACAATATCCTGCTCGTACCTCAGCTTGGTCAAAGGATCCTGATCATAAAGCCAGTTTGTCATCAAGCTGATATTATAAATCAATCCCTTTGGATAGGAACCAAAATCTGCCTCCCGCAGCTGGAACTCAAAGAGATTCAGGGCAGCCTCCAGGCTATCTCTATCAATGCCCTTTTCTGCCAAATCCTTCAGGGTATTATGAATAACCTCCTTGAATAACTCCACCTTATCAGCCTCGGCACCATTAACAGTAATGGTCAAATATGGCTGATGGACATTGGTTTCCAAATGAGAAGAAACATCCATACCAATACCAGCATCTATCAATGCCTTCCGCAAAGGAGCTGCCGGAGTTTTCAACAAAGCCTGCTCTAAAAGCTGCAAGGCATTTACCAGCTCATGCTCCCCAGCCTTAGCCATAACCAGATTATAGCTCAGGAAGGTCTTGCCCTCGGTGCTTTCCTCCTCCCCAATAGGATAGGTGGCCTGGATTTCCTTCAAATGGCCAAAGCTCTCCTGGAGAGGAATATGGGAATCCACCTGTACCACATCAAAATGACTGAGATATTCATCGTTAATAAAAGCCAGCTTTTCCTCAATATCCATATCACCATAAAGGTAAATATAGCTATTGGAAGGAGCATAGTATTTCTTGTGGAAATCAATAAACTGCTCATAGGTAAGGTTAGGAATAGCTGCTGGATTGCCACCGGATTCACAGGCATAGGTATTATCTGGGAACAATGCCTTCATAACCTGAATTTCCAGCAAATCCTCTGGAGAGGACAAGGCACCCTTCATTTCATTATATACTACACCGCTATAACGCAATGGCTCCTCTGGCTTTTCAATCTCGTAGTGCCATCCCTCCTGCATAAGAATCTCCGGCTGATTGTAAATAGCAGGATAGAATACCGCATCCAGATATACATCCATCAGATTGTGAAAATCCTTATCATTGCAACTGGCCACTGGATACATGGTCTTATCCGGATAGGTCATAGCATTCAGGAAGGTATTCAAAGAGCCCTTTACCAGTTCCACAAAAGGCTCCTTGAGAGGAAACTTCCGAGAACCACACAGGGTGGAATGCTCAATAATATGAGGTACGCCAGTATCATCCTCTGGAGGAGTTCTAAAGGAAATAGAAAATACCTTATTATCATCCTTATTCTGAAGATACAGCAAGCGGGCGCCGCTTTTCTCATGGTGGAACTCATAAGCTGTGGAAGCTGTCTCCTTTACCTCCTCCCTTCTTACCAATCTAAAACCATGTACAATATCATTAATCTGCATAAAATTTTCCCTTCACTTAATAATACGCAATTCTTTGAGACCTTACCATCAGGAATTTGCTTCCTGATTAATCTGCTGGTCGGATTTACCCAGCACCCAGCCCAAGGTTTTCAGCTCACCAAAAATCATGGCCCGCTGCTCACGGAAATCTGCCCCAGTACCACGCATCTCCTTATATCTCTGACGGCATTTCTCATACCGAGCATGAATCTCCGGCATACTCCGCATCTTTTTACCCATTTCCGTAGTATATCCTGTAGAAATCGTAGACATATTCAAACCATCCTCTCGTGGAACAATCTAAGCCTTCACAAAACTCTTACCTTATATTCTACTACAAAAAAGAGCCCTCTGACAATGCCAGAGGACTCAAATTTAGGTCTAGAATTATTTGTTGAAAATATTCTTCAGGGCCTGCTTGTTAACATCACGGTTCAACTGAGCCAGATAAGTGGTCAGCTTGATGTTCTTAGGGCAAACCTCAACGCAGTTCTGGGAGTTACCGCAACCGGTAATACCGCCCTTGCCCATAAGAGCATTCAGGCGCTTCTCCTTGTCGAACTTTCCAAGTGGATGCAGGTTGAACAGGTATGCCTGAACGGATGGAGATGCACCAATAAAGTCGGACTGTGGGCCAACATTAGGGCAAGCCTCCAGGCAACATCCGCAGGTCATGCAGTGAGAAATCTCATATGCAGTGGTAGCGGTATAAGGATTCTGAATAGGAGCATCCTTAACCTCCCAAGTACCATCAACCTCAACCCATGCCTGTACACGCTTCAAGCTCTCGAACATTACGGAGCGGTCAATCAGCAGGTCACGGATTACAGGGAAGGTTCTAGCTGGAGCCAGATGGATTGGCTGCTCCAACTCATCAATCAGAGCACAGCAAGCCTGACGAGCCTTGCCGTTGATAACCATCATGCAAGCACCGCAAACCTTCTCCAAGCAGTTGCATTCCCAAGTTACAGGAGCAACCTTCTTGCCGTCCTTGGTTACAGGATTCTTCTGAATCTCCATAAGGGAGGCAACAACATTAAGAGCAGGACGATAAGGAATCTCAAATTCCTGAGTATAAGGTGCGCTGGTAGGGCTGTCCTGACGCTCAATGATAAAAGTAACTGTTTTCTTCTGTTCTGCCATTCTACTTTGTCCTCCTCTTATTCCTTCTTCGCAACAGCATAGTTACGAGGACGAGCCTTGATGAGAGAATGCTCGAACTCCTCATATTTTACGATTGGCTCTTCAGTTGCAGGATCATAGTTAATAACTGTGGTCTTCATGAATCTGGAGTCGTCACGCTTGAAGAATACCAGCTCGTCGTCCTTGTCATGAGCACGGCCATCTGCAGACCACTTAATATCCTTTTCAGCCAAGCCTACCAGCTTCTCCTTCTGCTCAGCAGTCATAGCATCATAATCGCTCTTCAGAACGATCTTAGCATGAGCACCACGGGACTCGTCACGGCAACGAGCAGCCTTGGTAATAGCCATTGCATAAAGAATCATATTGCGAAGCTGGCGAACAAACATAGCCTCCTGGTTAGCCCAGTTGCCATGGTCAGTCAGACCAATATTGTCCCAACGCTTCAGAATCTTCTTCAGCTCTACAAGACACTTATCCAAACCAGTGTTATCACGCTCGATGGATACATAGTCATACATGATATCGCCCATTTCCTGATGCAGCTTATGAGCATTCTCAGGACCATTCATCTGGCGAATCTTATCATACTCAGCCTGAACCTCTTGACGAGCTGCTTCCAGCTCAGCATCGGTCAGAGCCACGCCCTGCTTACCTTCCTTGCAGTACTTCATAGCCTCAGGGCCAGATACAGTACCGGAATATGCAGCAGACAGCAGAGAGTTAGCACCCAGACGGTTTGCACCGTGGTACTGATGGTCGCACTCACCGGAAGCCATCAGGCCAGGAATAGTGGTGAAATGCTTTCTATCTACATAGATACCGCCCATGGAATAATGAACGGAAGGGAAAATCTCCATAGGAACCTTACGAGGATCCTTACCTACGAACTCAGTGTAGATCTCGATGATACCGCCCAGCTTGCGCTCCAGATAATCTGCAGGAATATGGGACAGATCCAGATATACACGACGCTCGTTGTTGATACCCAGATGCATGTGATCGCAAACCTTGAAAATAGCACGGGATGCAACATCACGAGGAACCAGGTTACCATATGCAGGGTACATTTCCTCCAGGAAGTACCAAGGCTTGCCATCCTTGTAAACCCATACACGGCCACCCTCACCACGGCATGCCTCAGACATCAGACGGTTCTTGTCGGAGCCTGGGATAGCGGTAGGATGAATCTGAATGAACTCAGGGTTACCAATAGCAGCGCCCTGCTGATATACAGCAGATACTGCAGAACCATTACAAATAGTGGAAGCGGTGCAACGGCCAAATACCTGACCAGGGCCACCAGTTGCCAGAATAACAACATCAGCAGGGAAAGCCTTAATCTCCATGGAGTTCATGCTCTGAGCTACGATACCACGGCAGATGCCATCCTTGTTCTTAATGATTTTGATGAATTCCCAGAACTCATACTTGGTTACGCCGCCCTTAACTTCCCAGCGACGAACCTGCTCGTCCAGAGCATACAGCAGCTGCTGACCAGTAGTGGAACCAGCAAAGCAGGTACGCTTATTCTTCTGACCACCGAAGTTACGCAGGTCAAGAACACCCTCTGGAGTACGAGTGAAAGGTACACCCATACGATCGAACATCTTAATGAGCTTTGGAGCTGCCTCAACCATGCCCTTTACAGCCAGCTGGTCAGCCAGGAAGTCACCGCCATATACGGTATCATCAAAATGCTCATAAATGGAGTCATGCTCACCCTTGGTGTCCATGCAGGCATTGATACCGCCCTGAGCACAGAGGGAGTGAGAACGCTTTACTGGGCAGTAAGAGAACAGGTCTACTTCGCCGCCAGCTTCACAAATTTTAAGGGTAGCCATCAAACCAGAAAGACCGCCACCAACTACAATAATCTTATTTTTAGCCACGTAGTTTCTCTCCTTATACAATATTTTTAACTACGAAAATGTCCTGCTTATGCCAAGTAGGAGAACATGAAAGCCAAAGTCAGCAGGCACATCAAAGCGCAAAGACCCATAGCCATCTTGTCCACTACACGCTGAGCGCGAGGACCCTTTGCAATACCCCAAGTCATGCAGAAGGTAGTGATACCATTGCAGAAATGGAAGATTGCAGCAAACATACCCAGGGCATACAGTACAAATACAGCTGGGTTAGAGAGTACACTCTGAACCAGTGCATAGCTGATATGCTCGCCCATAATACCCTTCAGGTAGATACGGAGATAGCCAACATGCCAGATGAGGAAAGCTACCATATACCAAGCAGTATAGCGCTGGAGAGCAAACTTCCAGTTACGGGAGTAGCCATAGCTGCCAGTGTTGTTCTTTGCATCCAGGGCAATAACAATACCATAGATACCGTGGAACAGAATAGGCACAGCATAGAGGCAAATCTCAATAGCCAGGAAGATTGGTGCTGGGATCAGCTCCATCATTTCCAAGCCCTGGTTGAATACCTCTGGACCACCCATAGCTGAAGCATTTGTCAGCAAATGCTCAATCAGCACGCCGCCCAGTAACAGCAGACCGCAAAGGGAATGTAAACGGCGCAGATAAAAAGATACGTTAATCATTCTAGACCTCCTAAATATATTCTTTCCTATGGAAAGTAATTGTACGCCTTGGAGGAGTAATCAGTTAGGTTCTGACAGAGCCTCCTATGCGCAATTATAATCTACGATATGGAGCCTGACCCATTTCGTAGAAATTATTGCCTTCAGAATCGATTACAACGATTGCAGGGAAATCTACAACCTCCAGAGCTGCCAAAGCCTCTGGGCCCAGCTCAGGATAAGCAATAACAGTGTACTTCTTTACGGACTTAGCAATCAGAGCAGCAGCGCCGCCTACAGCAGCAAAATAAGTAACACCGTTCTTCTTCATGGACTCAATAACCTCTGGAGCACGGGAACCCTTACCGATCATACCCTTGATGCCCTGATCCAGCATGGTAGGAGTATAAGCATCCATACGGCCAGCAGTAGTAGGACCGCAGGAGCCGATTGGATCACCTGGCTTTGCAGGAGTAGGGCCAAGATAGTAAACAATCTGGTTGTGCCAATCAATTGGCAGCTTCTCGCCACGAGCCAGAGCCTCAGTCATAACCTTGTGAGCAGCATCACGGGCACTGTAGATAGTACCGGTAATCAATACGCTGTCGCCAGCACGCAGGGTGCGGGACTTTTCCTCTGTCAGAGGGGTAGTTAAACGAATAGTTTCAGCCATTATCAAGACCTCCTAAATCACAGTACACGGACAGCATGACGGCAAGCATGGCAGCAGATAGTTACTGCAACAGGCAGGCCGGCGATATGGGTAGGACCCCACTCGATATTAACAGCCAGAGCAGAAGTAGTGCCGCCCAGCTGAGGTCCGATACCAGTCTTGTTAATCATCTCAAGAAGCTCATTTTCCAGATTTGCATAATCAGGATGCTCATTACGAATGGTAATGTTACGCATCAGAGCACGCTTGGACAGATATGCAGCCTGATCCATAGTACCGCCGATACCTACACCAACAACCATTGGTGGGCATGGATTGCAGCTTGCATGCTGAATAATATCCAGAACAGCCTTCTTAACACCCTCTACGCCATCAGCAGGCACCAGCATCTTGATGCCGCCCTTGTTCTCGGAACCAAAGCCCTTGCAGGTCAGCTCGATTCTCAGCTGATCACCAGGAACAATCTTGGTATAGATAATAGCAGGAGTATTGTTCTGGGTATTTACGCGGTTGAACAAAGGCTCTGCTACAACAGACTTACGAAGATATCCCTCGGTATAACCCTTAGCAACACCTGCATTGATGGCCTCAGTAAGATCGCCACCCTCCAGATGCAGATCCTGACCTACCTCCAAGAAAATGATGGTCATACCGGTATCCTGACAGATTGGACGATCCTCTGCACGAGCAATCTCAGAGTTTTTGATAATCTGATCAAGAACGACCTGGCCTACAGGAGATTCTTCAGTCTCTCTGCCTTTTTTCAATGCCTCATACACATCTTTTGGCAAATAATAGGCAGCTTCCTTGCACATCTGCGCTACTTCAGCAGTAATCTGCTCTACATTAATTGTACGCAAATTAAACCCTCCCCAAAAATATATAATAAATTACATTCGCTATCTAATAATAGCATATTTTCAAATAGCTTTCAAGCCAATAACCGCAAGGGTTTTAGCTATTTGCAATATGAATCAGATTCACCTTTTTTCTCAGTTGACTTCACTTAGAATTGTTAATTCGTCCAACGAATTTTTATTTGCGTTCACAAAGTCATGTACATACTTTCATTTTATTTTTGTAAATGGTAATGATATATTTCCGGCTCCTTGCCCTCCGCCAGCTCCAAAACCATGAAGGATTGGCCTTTGCCATCTCGGGGGTATGATAAACTACCTGGATTAATCAGCAAAATACCATTAATTTTTTTTATGAAAGCCACATGGGTATGGCCAAAAACTCCGATATTGGCTCCCTTTTCCCGCACCGCCAGCAAAAAATTAGCTGGATTGCTCTTTACCCCATAGAGATGGCCATGAGTTAAAAATATTTTGCTGCCAGCTGCTGTTACCAGTTCCTCATCCTCAGCTCCATGATACCCCCAATCACAGTTTCCTGCTACATTAACCACTTCTGCATCATAGGCCATACGTAAATATTCTGCATCATTGATTAAATCTCCTGCATGAAGCCAAAAATCTATTTCTCCTGCCGCCTTTACCGCCTGGTCAATAGCATTGGTATTGCCGTGGGAATCACTAATTATGCCAATACGCATAGCAAACCTCCCTAAAAAGCTTAATTTGCCAAATATTTTTTCAGAAGCTCCGCCATTTTGGCAATAGCCTCTCCTCTATGACTGATGGCCTGCTTTTCCTCCAAGGTCATTTCCGCCATAGTCTTTGCTCCTACATAAAAATAAGGATCATAGCCAAAGCCATTCTGACCTCTAGCCTCCAAATGAATCTCTCCGGAACAGCTGCCCTCAGCAAATAACTTATGCCCATTTGTATCCACAAAGGTCAAAGCGCATTTATAAGCCGCTGGAGAGCCAGCCAATGCCAAATCCTGCAGTTTGGACTGCAGCTTGGCATTATTTTCCTCATCTGTGGCATTTTCCCCAGCATAGCGGGCAGAATAAATACCAGGTGCTCCATCAAGAACCTCCACCTCTAGGCCAGAATCATCCGCCAAGCAGGCTAGACCTGTTTTCTCACAATAATATTTTGCCTTTATCAGAGAATTAGCCTGAAAACTATCCCCATCCTCCACAGGCTCTGGATATTTTTCTGGCAGCTCCTTCAGGGATATCAGCTCCACATCCAAATTTTTAAAGGCATTTATCATTTCCCGTACCTTGCCCTGATTGCCAGTGGCTATTACAATTCTTTTTGCCATATCTGCCATCCTTTGCTTCTATAATAATTTACTCCCGGCCTACACGCCAAACAAGCACGCCGCCCAGCACATCCTTTTCATAGGAAATAAGCTCATCAGTACCCTTGGCTGCCAGTTCCAATAGCTTAGTCAATTCCTGAGGGGTAAAAGGCCGTCCCTCTCCAGTACCCTGTATCTCTACATAATTGCCCTCTCCGGTTCTCACTACATTCATATCCACTACGCCAGTGGAATCCTCCTCGTAGCAAACATCCAGCAAAGCTGCTCCCTCTGGAGAAATACCTACACTTATGGCTGCCAAAAAATCCTTCACTGGGAAAGGCTTTTTGCCATCATAAATAGTTTCACAGGCCTCTACCAAAGCAATAAAAGCACCAGTTATAGAGGTAGTTCTAGTACCTCCATCAGCCTGAATAACATCGCAATCAATAATAATGGTACGCTCTCCCAGAGCCTTCAAATCCATTACAGAGCGCAAACTGCGGCCAATAAGCCGCTGAATTTCCTGGGTGCGGCCACTCTGCTTGCCTCTGGTGGATTCCCTGGGAGTTCTGGTGGAGGTAGCACTTGGCAAAAGAGAATATTCTGCCTTCAACCACCCTTCCCCAGTACCACGGAGAAACACCGGCACCCTTTCTTCCACAGTGGCAGCGCAGATAACCTTGGTATTTCCCATTTCTATTAAGACAGAAGCCGCAGGCCCCTGCTGAAAATGTCTATGTATCTTGTAGCGGCGCAGCTGCTCCGGCTCTCGGCCATCTGGTCTGCCTTCCCGCTTTTTCTTATGTCCTTTTTTATGCTCCATATATACCTCATTCCTTTTGTTCAAAACTCTAATAGTATAGCATATAGACAAAATTCTACCAACAAGAATTTATTGTTTTTGTATACATTATAACACCTATATTGTGGAAAGAAAATGCAAAAATAAAAGCCAGGCTGTCTCCAACCTGGCTTCTGCCTCATATTTATTGACTTACAATCACATTGTGACTTACGTTAAGGATATCACATTTATCCTTCAATTCTTTAGTTAACTCCTCCAAGGCTGACATATTCTTGCATCTTACGGTAATTGCACAATCACGGCCATCCTCAATCGCAGAGCAGGAAGTTACTCTCTCATCAGCTTCAACAAAATTCAAAAACGGAACATTTCCTGCCAGCTGGCTGGCGGATTCAATATTTACAAATGATTCAATCATTTCTATCCCTCCTTTGCGGAACATGGGCATATTATATACCATGATTGTTTCTTTGTAAATACTTTTTTGAATAGTTTCTGTAAATTTTTCATGAATTTTTTCTGAAAACATTGGTATATTGTGTACAAACTATTCCAAAAGTTGCTCATTTCTTCTCTAAAAACCGTTTCGATAAGCTCTACCATTCTATGAATAAGTTTTCATTTTGTTGCCAAAATCACCATATATATTCCACATTTTTTCATCAATTGAAAAGCACCCTGGAAACGGGGTAGAATCCAGAGTGCAATTCATTGTTAGGGTTATAGAGAGTTTTTTATGGAAATGCTTTTGACGGGTTAGTCAAAGCAAACCTTACGTGGATTGAGAATATTATTTGGATCAAAGGCCTTCTTGATGCCCTGCATAACAGCTACAGCAGCTGGATCCAGAGATTCCTTCAAATATGGCTTCTTGGCAAAGCCAATACCATGCTCGCCAGAAACCTGGCCTTCCATAGCACGAGCCTTGGCATACATCTTTTCCATGGTAGCCTCCAGGACTCTATGCCATTCATCTTCATCCAAATCATCCCGCAGGATATATACATGGAGATTGCCATCACCTGCATGACCGAAGCTCTTAATGCGGATGTGCATCTCCTCCTGCAAAGCATGAACAAATTCTACAAATTCATTTACACGATTGCGAGGTACAACTACATCTACCTCATCCATCATGGTAGTGGAGCCGCTGATAGCCTGCAGGAAGGAGCCTCTGGTTTTCCAGATAGCATCTGCCCGCTCGTCAGTATCAGCAATCAGCACATCACAAGCACCCTGCTCCAGACAAATCTGGGCTACACCATCATAAGCCTTGGCAATATCCTCTGCTGTATCACCATCAAATTTCAACAGCAAATAAGCATCTGCCTGATTATCAGGGAAGCTCTGGCCTAGGAACTGCTCAGCATCCATGATAACCTCCCGCTCCATGAACTCAATAGCGGTAGGAATAGCCTTGGACTTAACAATCAATGGTACAGTACCAATAGCCTGAGCCAGACTAGGGAATGGCACCAGCAGGCTGACAGCCTTCTGAGGCAGAGGCAGCAGCTTCAAAATAGCCTTGGTAATAAAGGCCAAGGTGCCCTCAGAACCAATAATCAAATCCTTCAAATCATAGCCGGAACTGTTCTTTACAACCTTGCCCCCCAGCTCCAAAATAGTGCCGTCAGCCAGAACAACCTCCAAACCACGAACAAAGTCACGAGTTACACCATATTTTACAGCTCTCATACCACCGGCATTGGTGCTGATATTACCGCCAATAGTGGCTGTTTTCTCACCTGGATCTGGTGGATAGAACAACCCCTTAGGCTCTACATACTGATAAATCTCCATCAGCAATACGCCCGGCTCCAGAGTCAGAGTCAAATTCTCCTCGTCCAGCTCCAAAAAGTGATTCATGAGAGTGGTATCCATCATAATACCATGCTCCACAGCTACAGAGGCACCAACCAAGCCAGTACCTGCACCACGAGGAGTTACAGCAATATGCTCCTGGTTAGCATATTTCAACACCTTGGAAATTTCCTCAGCTGAGGTAGCCCGTACTACCAAATCAGGATAGGATGGAATTGCACTTAGCTCATCATGGCTGTATTCCTCATTTACTTCATCAGCCCAGAGAATACGCTCTCTAGGAACAATCTTTGCGATTTCTTCCAAATCTGCTTCTGTCAGTTTCTTGTACTCGCTCATGCCAATGCCCCTCCCTGCTTTATCTTCTCAATCAGCTGTGGAATAATCTCATAAATATCTCCCACCAGAGCATAATTTGCTACCTTGAAGATAGGAGCCTCAGGATCGGAATTAATAGCCACAACCTGCTCCGAGTTATTCATGCCAGCCACAAACTGAATAGCACCAGATACACCACAGGTAATAATCAGCTTTGGACGAACAGTGCGGCCGGAAAGACCAATCTGATGAGCAGCTTCCATCCAGCCTGTCTCTACCAGCGGTCTGGTGCAGGCTACATCGCCCCCTAGAGCCTCTGCCAGCTGGCGAACCATAGCAATATCCTCTGGCTTCTTAAGGCCACGGCCTGCTACCACCAGCACCTCAGCGCTCTCAATGGTCTTTTTCTTTTCCTTTTTGATAATGCCCAGCACTTCCATACGAGCCTTCAGCTTATCCGCAGGCACCTCCAAAGGAACAACCTCTCCCTTGGCTTCCTCAGAACGCTCTGGAGCATTCATAACCTTATACCTTACAGTAGCCAGCTGAGGACGGGTATTGGTGGTAAGAATTTCCGCCATAATATTACCGCCAAAAGCAGGACGAATCTGAACCAAATCTGTATTATCATGCATATCCAAAATGGTGCAGTCAGCAGTAAGGCCAGTCTTGAAGCGAGCTGCAATTCTTGGTGCCAGCTGGCGTCCCACAGAGGTAGCACCTACCAATATAGCAGATGGCTTTACCTTGTTAATATAAGCTTCAAAAGCTGCGGTATAGCTTTCAATCTTGAAATCCATCAGCTCAGGGGTATCTACTACATAAACCTTATCTACACCATAGTGCAGCAGCTCGTGAGCCTTGTCCCCAATGCCACTGCCCAGGAACAAAGCCTGTACAGGGTGGCCAATCTTGTCAGCCAGCTCTCTAGCCTTGCCCAAAAGCTCCAAGGTTACAGGATGAATATCACCCTCTACATGGTCTACATAAACGGTAATACCTTTCCAAAGGCTCTTGTCTACCTGTGGACCTGATTCTTCTTCAACGAATTCCATGGCCCCAGGCTGGCCCTTCTTTACACAGAGTTTGCACAGCTTACAGCCAGCATTTATTTCCAACTTGCCATTGTTGTCCTCCAAAGCCTTGAATGGGCAAAGGGCAACCATAGCAGCAATATCAGTTACTTTGTCCTGATGAACTATCAGTTTTCCCATTTCGCATTATCTCCTTTTCTGGTTATTCAATACACACAATTCCTATCACACCTGCTTAGGAAATAAATTTCAACTGCTTCAGCTTGTCAAAGAGCTTATCTGTCAGCTCCTGACCGCTGCCCTCCCAGGTTTCCTGTTCCTTATCAGAAACTGGTGGGAAAATCCTCTGAACCTGAGTTGCAGAACCAGAAAGTCCATAATGCTTCTTGTCCTGATCCTCCATATCCTTTAAGCTATATACAGCAATTTCCTTCTTCTCAGTTGCCTTTTTCAGCTTATAGGATGGAAGTCTAGGCTGGTTGATATCCTTCTTGACGGTAATAAGGCATGGGAACTGAACCTTCAGCTGCTCAAACTCATTGGCCATCTCCATATCAACAAAAATATTATTATCTTCAACTTTGTCTATTTTGGCTACATTACATACACAAGGAATATCCAATGCCTCAGAAACCTCTGGGCCAACCTGGGCAGTATCACCGTCTGTGGTCTGCAAACCGCAGATAATCACATCGAATTTGCCCATTTTCTTGATACCCTGTGCCAAGGTATAGCTGGTAGCCAGTACATCAGCACCGCCAAAAGCTCTATCAGACAGGAGCGCTCCCTCATCGGCTCCCATAGCAAAGGCTTCCTTAATAACAACAGCAGCTGGTGGTGGTCCCATGGTAATAACACTTACCCGGCCTCCATACTGCTCCTTTAGCTTCATACCACATTCCAGTGCGTATAAATCATAGGGATTCATCTTGCTGTCAGCACCATTACGCTTCAGTACACCAGTAACAGGATCTACTTCAACCTTATTGGAGCCTGGAACCTGCTTGATACAAACCAAAATTTCCATACTAACTTTCCCCCAATAGCATCGCTCTTTTAACACTTCTTCTATCCAACACCATCAGCTGCATTCCCCTTATGCAATATAATCATGTTAAATGATAACATAATTATAGCATATATTGCAGCTGATGGCCTATTTGAATGCAATTTTTTGATTACAATTTTTCTGCTAACAAATCAGCAATATGCTTGGTGTCAATACCAGTCTCTGCCTTATCCAAGCCGCCGCCAATCTGCATCATGCAGGCTGGGCAGGCCACAACAGCAGTGGTAGCACCAGTATCCTGAATATTCTTTACCTTCTCATTCAGCATAGGAATGGAAACCTCCTGATACTTCATACCAAAGGAACCAGCCATACCGCAGCACTTGTCGCAATTGTGCATTTCTACCAGCTCTACACCTGGAGTAGCATCAATCAAGGCTCTTGGCTCCTCATAAATTCCCAAGCCCCGCTTCATGTGGCAGGAATCATGGAAGGTAACCTTTTCACCACCCTTGGCATGTACCAGACGACCGGTTTTCTTGTACTCCTCAGCCACAAAGCTGGAGAACTCACGAACCTTGCTGCAGAATGCGGCAGCTCTTGCCTTCCACTCTGGATCATTCTCAAAGAGCTTCATATAAGTCTCATGGAGAGTCTCAGTACAGGTTGGGCAGGCAGAAATAATTACATCTGGCTGTACCTTTTCAAAGGCAGCAATATTCTTCTTAGCCGTTTCCTTGCCGGCTTCTCTATCACCAATACCCAGGATTGGCTTGCCACAGCAGGCCTGCTCCATTGGGTAAACAACCTCCATATCCAGACTCTGCAATACCTTTACTACGTTCTCAGAGGTATCAGCAAAAACAAAGTCCATATTACAGCCACTGAAATATGCCACTCTCTTCTTTGGCTTGGATGGGTTCTTCTTACTCAGGCGCTCCACTCTATCACGGAAGGATTCCTCAGCAATGGTTGGTAGGCTGCGGCCCTTGGTCAGCTCCTCCATAAAGAGAGGCAGATGGCGAATAAACTTGCCCTTCTTGAATGGTGCAGAACCGATGGAACCAGCTTTCAACAGCAGCTTGTGGAACATACCACGATCATTCAGTACCATATTAAACATGGTCTTATCCATGCCTGGAGCACCATATTTCTTAACATAACGTGCTCTCAGCTCATCAATCAAATCTGGAATAGGAATCTTGCCTGGGCAAATGCTGGCACACTTACGGCAGCCAATACACAAATCACTAAATTCGTGGAAGGTTTCTACACCGTGGAACAAGCCTGTAAGAATAGCACCAATACCTCCGGAATAGATATGGCCATAAACATGACCGCCAACCAGAGTCCAGATTGGGCATACATTCAAGCAGGAAGCACAGCGTACACACTGGAAAGCCTGCTGCAATACAGGATCCTTAGCAGCCTCCAGACGACCATTATCCAAAAGGATTACATACTGCTTGCGGTCAGTTTCCACATGTCTGCCATTTTCATCCTTGTAAATTACCTTGGTAGGTCCGTCTACCATAGTCATATAGCTGGTCATGCGCTGGCAGGTACCATTTCTAGGCAGGAGCCGCAGGATGCTGGCTGCATCCTCAGTCTTAGGAATCAGCTTTTCATAACCAATCAATACAACATGGATTCTTGGCAAAGTAGTTACCAGACGAGCATTACCCTCATTGGTAACCAAACCGATAGCACCATTTTCCGCAATACCGAAATTAGCACCGGTTACACCCATATCAGCATGGAGGAATTCCTGCCGAAGAGTCTTTCTGGCCAGCTGAATCATATTAGGAATATCCTCGCCAGGTACTTCATGGTCAACTTCTTTCTCAAACATCTTGGCACACTGATAGCGATTCAAATGAATAGCTGGCATAACCATATGGGATGGACGCTGACCAGCCAGAGCAATCATCCACTCACCCAGGTCTGTTTCCTTTACCCGGATACCATTATCAGTAAAGCATTCATTCATATGAATTTCTTCGGAAGCCATGGATTTAGATTTTACTACCCGTTTTACATTGTTTTCCTTGCAAATATCAATGAGGATTTTCTTTACCTCATCTCCGTCCTTAGCACGGAAAACTTTGGTACCACGCTTCTCCAAGCTTGCCTGAAATTCATCTGCTAATTCATCAATATGCTGTACAGCATCATGCTTCATCTGCCGGAGATTTTCACGAAGCTCCTCAATATCCTGATCCTTATAGGCATTCAGACGGGAGCCTGGATACTGCTCTGCAAATTTGGAGAGAGCACTCTGCATAATATCATCCTGAAGCTTTTCCTGTATTTCCTTTTTCAGATTCCGTTCTGCCATGATTATCTCCCTCCTTCAACATTTTCTACAGCAATAATCAACAGCTTGTTAGGGCCATGTACACCCAGACTGAGGACACGCTCAATATCTGCGGTACGGCTTGGACCAGTAACAAAGCCAAGATATCCCTTGTCGAAAACCTTGCCGATAATCTGGCAAGCCACAGTTACATCCTTAACAATATAGTTGGCATTAACAAAAACAATGTTAACAAAAGGAAGCATACTGGTAACTCTGGCCTCGTAAGAATAGTTATCCACACAGAGGCTGCCTGTCTCTGCCACACAGAACTCCGCAGTAGAGATACCTACATCTGCTGAATCTCTGTGGTCATAAATATCAAACTTATCGGTATAAATCTGAGTACCATCTTTCCCTATTCTTTCATAAATATCATGAAGAGCAGGATTTTCCTCTCCTCCAACTGCGATAATTTCCTTTGGTGCATACTGAGCCAGCAGTTCCTTTAGCTTGGCTTCACCAGCAGCAAAGTCCTTTACCTTATAAACCTCTGCAGCGGCAGTCTGGGCATTGGTTGCAAATTCATCCCAATACTTGGCATCTACCAGACCTTCCCCAAAGGCCTGCTTTGCCCAATCTCGGCATACCTTTTCCATATAAAACTCTCCTTTTACTCACACATTTCAATTGCCTACATTAACAGCCTTGCTCAAGGGTCTACACACCAGTTGCAGGTCAACCCCTGCCAAACTGTTAGTGATTCATGGTTCAGTACAATAACTGCAAAGCAGTAAAAGCTGTACTTCTTCCATATTGCAATCTACGTTGACATTGTTTCATCAAATTTTCTACAAATTTGAGTCCTGCTAAAGACAATTTGTATAATTTGTGCAATGAATTTTTATACATTCATTAAATCATACACGACGAATTTTGTCAATAACAAAGATAAATAATTCAACAAAATTGTATTTTTCTCTATTATTTATCCTGTTTAATTTATAAATTTATTTTTTTCATTTTTTTCTTGCAGTATTTCAAATTGTTTTGTACAATAGAAGTGCCTGCTAAAGATTTTGACAAATTCTATATTGTTAGACAAATTTGTCAAAAACGGTATTATACATTTGTTCAGTGATTGAAAGAGGGTTGTTACTATGGCGTTGGTAAAAGGTAAGACATTAGTCGAGCAGACTACAGAAAGAATCATTGAATATATTGCTAAGAACAAGATGCAACCAGGCCAGCAGCTGCCTACAGAGGCTGAGTTTACAGCAGAGCTTGGCGTTAGCCGAGGCACACTGCGGGATGCCTTCAAGGTTCTCATTGCTCGCAATGTATTGGAAGCCCGCCAAGGCTCTGGCACTTTTATCGCCAAGAACATGGGTATTCCAGATGATCCTTTGGGACTGACTTTTATTTATGATGACGAGCATCTAGCTACAGATATGCTGGATGTAAGACTGATTATAGAACCAACTATTGCCTCTATTGCTGCTATCAATGTATCTCCAGAACAGAAGAAAGCTCTGCAAAAGGTTCATGCCGAATTGGAGGAAAAGGTCCACCATAATCTATCCTATGCTGATGAGGACGGTCGTTTTCACCAGCTGATTGCTGAAGCTAGCGGCAACAGCATAGTCAGCAATCTAACCCATATCTTATTTTCCTCCATTCATAAGAATATCCAGCTTACCCTGGATATCCAAAAGGAAAGCAACACCGTTTTTTACCATAAAAAAATATTGCAGGCCATCCTTGAAGGCAATGCTGTCAACGCAAATATGTATATGACCATGCATCTTAGCCTGCTTAAGGATTTCATGCTGGATATTATGGAAAAAAAGAAAAAATCCTTAGAACAATAACCTCTACATTCAGAAAGGACAATGAAATATGTTTTTACTCGCCTTATCACCTATTCTCTGGCTGGTAGTTGCCCTCAGCATTTTGAAAATGGCTGCCCACAAGGCTTGTGCTATTGCCTTGATTATATCCTTGGCCGTAGGCTGTGGCATCTACGGCATGGAAACTGTCAATGCAGCAACAGCAACCCTGGAAGGTGTTGCCTTAGCCTGCTGGCCTATTCTTTTGGTTATTATCGCTGCTATTTTTACCTATAACTTAACCTTGCATACCAAGGCAATGGATACCATCAAAAAGATGCTTACCTCCGTCAGCAATGACCGCCGTGTTTTGGTTCTGCTGATTGGCTGGGGCTTTGGTGGCTTCCTCGAAGGCATGGCTGGCTTTGGTACTGCTGTGGCCATTCCTGCCGGCATTTTGGCTGGCATAGGTATCAATCCTATTATGTCTGCGGTTGTCTGCCTTATTGCCAACTCCGTGCCTACTGCCTGGGGTTCCATCGGCATCCCTCTGATGACCTTGGCCAGCATTACAGGTATGGATCCGGTACAGCTGGCAGGCTATACCGCCCTGCAGCTGTCCCCTTTGACTATTCTCTGTCCTATACTTATGGTTATCGTAACCGGTAAATCCATAGCTGCCCTGAAAGGCGTAGGCATCATGACTCTCGTAGCCTCTCTTGCCTTCCTCATTCCTGAAATGTTCCTCTCCTTTACTATGGGCCCTGAGCTGGCCGTTGTAGCCGGTTCTGTCGTATCTATGGCTGCTATTGTAGCTTGTGCTAAGATTCTGCCTGTAAAGGATGAAAAATATGCTATGGAAATTAAAGGAGATGGAGGCAGCGTATCCACCTCCACAGGTATTACCGCCTGCCTGCCTTTTATCCTGATTTTCTTCCTGCTGCTGCTTACCTCCAAACTGGTTCCAGGCATCAGCGAACCATTGAAAGCCATTAAAACCTCCATACTTATCTATAGCGGTGCAGGAGCTTCTCCATATACCTTTACTTGGGTAGCAACTCCTGGCGTACTTATCTTCTTGGCTGCCTTTATTGGTGGCAAAGTGCAGGGAGCATCCTTTGGGGAAATGCTTGGAGTTTTAGGCAAAACCTTTGTTAATCTCCGTTTTACCATTGTAACCATTATCTGCGTTATCGCCACTGCCAAGGTTATGGGCTACAGTGGCATGACCTCTGAGATTGCTGACACTGCTGTTGCTGCCACTGGCACAGCCTACCCTGCTGTAGCTGCCTTAATCGGCTCCGTAGGTACTTTTATTACCGGTTCTGCCACCTCTAGCTGCGTACTATTTGGCAAGCTGCAGACAGATGCTGCCATTGCTATAGGTGCTACACCAGCAGCCCAGGCATGGATTACCGCAGCTAATGCTGCTGGTGCCTGCGCCGGCAAAATGGTTTCTCCTCAGAGTATTGCCATTGCCGTTGCTGCTATCGGCGTACAGGGAGTAGAAAGCGAGCTGATGAAATCCGCTGTAAAGTTCTACATTCCTTTCGTTATAGCTCTTGGTGCTATTGTCTACTTTGGCCAGGCCTTTGTAGGCTAAAATCTTACTAAAGAATCATATACACAGGCTGGCAGCCATTGGTTGCCAGCTTTTTATATCCCAGCTACAACCTTATGGAATGAAACGTCAAGAATCATAACCCTTGCCTTAAATACCTTTTTCATATATAATAGCATGGGGTGTTTTTTATAGCTTTCTATTCTACTGCATAAGGCACCCTATTATCATTTATAAGTCCAAAAATAAAGGAGGCATTACATTGTTTGATTCTACAACCCTAGCCATAACAATTTTTATTGTGGCTTACGCGCTGATTATTTCCGAGAAGGTACATCGTACCATAGTAGGTATTTTTGGTGCTATGTTAATGATTATGTTTGGTATTCTGTCTCAGGAAACTGCCATTCATCACATTGACTTCAATACCCTTGGCCTGCTGATGGGTATGATGATTATCGTAAATATCACTGCAGAAACCGGTCTGTTCAATTTCTTGGCCATCTGGGCTGCCCAGAAGGTAAAAGCACAGCCTATGAAGCTGCTGTTGGCTCTGGCTACCCTGACCGCAGTCTGCTCTGCCCTGCTGGACAATGTAACCACAGTGCTTTTGACTGTACCTGTAACCTTTAGTATCACTTCCCAGTTGAAGGTAGATGTAAAGCCCTTCCTGATGGCACAGATTTTGGCCTCCAACATTGGTGGTACCGCCACTCTAGTAGGAGACCCTCCAAATATTATGATTGGCTCCGCTGTTGGTCTTAGCTTTATGGACTTCATCCTGAATCTTGCTGCTCCAGCTGCTATTATCTTCATCGTAACCACTTTTATTCTGGAATTTCTTTACGGCAAGGGACTTCACACCACCCCTGAGCTTCAGGCCAAGGTTATGAGCCTCAAGCCTGCCAAGCAGATTAGTGATCCTGCCTTGCTGAAGCGCTGTCTCTTCGTTCTGGCTCTCACCATGGCCTTGTTTGTGGCTCACGGTGCTCTTGGACTGGAATCTGCTACAGCAGCCATGTTTGGCGCAGGCCTTTTGTTACTGCTGACCTTCACTAGAGATGAGGAAAAGATTGCCAAAGTTCTGAGCAAAATCGAGTGGCTGGCCATCTTCTTTTTTGCGGGCCTGTTCATTCTGGTTGGTGCTCTGGTAGAAACTGGTGTTATCAAGATGCTGGCTGCTGAAGCTATGGCCATTACCCAAGGCTCTGTAGAGTCCACCGCCATTCTGATTCTCTGGATGAGCGCTATTGCCTCTGCCTTTGTAGACAATATCCCATTTGTAGCTACCATGATTCCTTTGATTAAGGATATGGGCGCTATGGGTATTACCAATCTGGACCCACTGTGGTGGTCTTTGGCTCTAGGCGCTTGTCTGGGTGGCAACGGCACCCTGATTGGTGCCAGCGCCAACGTAGTAGTGGCTTCTCTGGCAGCTCAGCATGGACAGCAGATTTCCTTCCTGGGCTTTATGAAGGTGGCCTTCCCTTGCATGATTCTTTCCATTATCATGTCTACTGCTTACGTATATCTCAGATATCTTATGTAATTGCATAAAATCAATGCATCACCCTTGGCGGTTATAGCGGTTAGACTGCTATAGCCGCCTTTTGATTCTGCCAATAATTTTTATTCAGCCAGGGAGGGAAATTTATGATTCGCCAAATGACCACCATGCGGATTGCCAGCGACAAAGAAAAAGAACAACGCCATGAAATTCCCCTTTTTCCCTGCAGTACTTATATTAGCGATTGGAAAAAGGGCGGCATTGATGGCTGCCATTGGCATTGGCACAAGGATGTAGAGCTGATATGCGTAGTCTCCGGTCAGGTCAAGGCATACTGCAACGGCCAAAGCTATCTATTAGAAGCAGGAGACGGTTTTTTTGTCAATACCAAGGCCCTCCACAGATATCAGGCTCAAGGACATGAACTGTGTCATGTATGCTATATTATTTTCAATCCAGAGCTAATCAGTGGCGGTATCGGCACCATCTACCATCAAAAATACATTGCTCCCTTAATCAACGACCAGACCTTTCCCTGCCAATTTCTCGATGAAAAGCGGCAGGTAGACAAACAAATCCTGCAGAAAATAAAACTTGTCTTTCAAGCCGCTGAGACTGCCCAGCCAGGCTATGAATACGATATCCGCTATAATATTGGCAAAGCTCTGTTGCAGCTCCTATTGGAATATAAGCCCTTGGCCTACAAAACTGCCAAAAAACCTCTTCGCATGGAAAGAATGCAGACTATGCTGGATTTTCTTCACTGGCATTTCAACGAGGAAGTCAATCTGCAGCAGATTGCAGATAGTGCCGGCATTAGCGGTCGAGAGGCTCAGCGTTGCTTTAAGACTATCCTTGATATGTCCCCTATGGAATACCTCCATAGCTACCGACTGCAAGTGGCAGAAGAAATGCTTATCAGCTCTACTGATTCCATTCTGGATGTAGGTATGAACTGTGGCTTTATGAATCCCAGCCATTTTATCAAATCCTTTAAAAAGTATTGTGGCTGTACTCCTAGAGTATTCCGCCAACGCAATACGGAGTAGTCCTGATATCCTCTTTTATTACAATATGGTAAAAAAATAATGGGCACAGAAGGTCAGGTCCTATTTCAACCTGCCAACTGTACCCCTTTTTGAGCTTAATAATAATTAAATAGTAGGACTAAGATGGCTGAGATTTACCTCCTCACCCTTCTTTTCCTTCTCTACTACCAGCTCCTGATACTCAAAGCACTCATGAGCAATATCCTTGTTCAGTACCAGCAAGCACAGAAGATTTGGAATTGCCATCAGACCATTCATAGTATCAGAGAAGTTCCATACAAAATCCAGAGTCTGAGTTGCACCTACAAAGGCAATCAGGCTGAACAGAACACGATAGCCCATCAGCACGGAACGCTTGCTAACTAGATATTCCAGAGCCTTTTCGCCGTAATATTCCCAACCAAGAATAGTGGAAAAGGCAAAAAGGGCCAAAGCAATGGATACGATATACTTGGCAGCCTCACCAAAAACAGTGGAAAAAGCCAAAATCGTCAAATTAGCACCGGAAACTGCCTTGCCAGTAGCAGGATCAATAGTACCCAGCATACCAGAAGAAGCAATTACCAAACCAGTCAAAGCACAGATAATCATAGTATCAAAGAAGGTACCAGTCATATTTACATAGCCCTGACGGGAAGCATGGTCAGTCTTGGCAGCAGCGGCTGCAATAGGAGCAGAGCCAAGGCCTGCCTCATTGGAGAATACACCACGAGCTACGCCCCAACGCATAGCACTCAGCATGGAAGCAATAATGGAACCACCAACACCACCGGCTACTGCCTCTGGTGCAAAGGCCATGCGGAAAATCTCAGCAATACCAGCTGGCAGGGCAGCCGCATTGGCAACAATAACAATCACGGAAACTACGAAATAGAAAGCAGCCATAGCTGGTACGACTACGCTGGATACAGCACCAATACTGCGAATACCTCTAACCAGTACAGCCAAGCAGCATAGAGTAAGAATCACGCCGATAACAGTGGTATCCAGTCCCAAAGCTGCATTAAAGGAAGAGGAAATGGAATTGGCCTGAGTCATATTGCCAATACCGAAGGAAGCACATACGGCAAAGAAAGCAAACAGTGCAGCCAAGCCTCGGCCAATAACCTTGTTACCAAATCCATACTTCATGGCGTACATTGGGCCGCCAGCCATCTCACCAACACTATTGGTCTTGCGATACTTAACAGCCAGTACAGACTCGCCATACTTGGTAGAAAGACCAAAGGCGGCGGAAATCCACATCCACACCAAGGCACCAGGACCACCTAATACCATAGCAGTGGAAACACCTACGATATTACCAGTACCAACAGTAGCGGATAAAGCAGTCATCAGAGACTGGAAAGGACTGATATCCCCCTGAGCATCTGACTTCTTGCTAAGAATCATCTTGATTGCATAAGGTAGATTCCTCCAAGGCAGGAACTTTAACCGAATGGTAAGAAAAATTCCTGTACCCACCAAAAAGGCAAGCATAATCGGTCCCCAGACAAAATCATTTACTTCTGCCATAAGTTTTGCAAAATCCATAAATCATACCTCCTACATTTCCTAATAATTTATACATTCCGTAAGAATAAATTGAAGAATATTATTTCAAAATCCGAATTCTGACTAAAAAAAACCTCCGCCGCCTCATGCGACGGAGACCACCATGTCCCAGAATATTTAGTTTCGGAATGTATTTCCTTTTGATGTATATTTTATATCATAAATGGCTTATGGCTGTCAACAAAAAAGCTTATGAATACAAAAAACATTTTGTTTGACTATTGTATACAATGTTTTATTTAGTTTCCTCACCGCCCTTTCCTTCTTTTCCTAAGGCAATCATTAATAATAAAAGCTATAATCCCGCATAAAAAACAACCCCTGAACAAAATCAGAGGTTGTAATTTTTAAGCAAATCAACAGTTTATGCTAAGAATTTTTAGAAGCTAAAATCCTTGCCCTGCTTACGGCGGTCATAGAATTCAGCAATAGCCGTAAAGAGAGCATCACTAGAGGAATTCAGACCAGTTTCACAGGAATCCTGTATCACGCCGATAATAAAGCCTACACCAACAGCCTGCATGGCAATATCATTGCTAATGCCAAAAAGGGAGCAAGCCATAGGAATCAACAGCAGGGATCCGCCAGCCACACCAGAGGCACCGCAAGCACCTACGGCAGACAGTACAGACAGGAGAATTGCCGTAGGAATATCTACCGCAATGCCCAAAGTATAAGCTACAGACATGGCCATAACCGTAATGGTAATAGCAGCACCCTCCATGTTAATGGTGGCTCCCAAAGGAATGGACACAGAATAGAAATCCTCATCCAAGCCCATATCCTTACACAACTCCATATTAACTGGAATATTGGCTGCGGAGCTTCTAGTAAAGAAAGCAGTAACACCACTGATTTTCAGACATTTCCACACCAATGGATATGGATTGCGATGCAGGAAGAGGAAGGTAATCAATGGATTTACAATCAAGGCCATAGCAAACATACAGCCAACCAGAACTACCAAAAGATGACCGTAATCTACGAAAATCTCCAGACCGTTCTCAGATACAGCAGAGAAAACCAAGCCCATAATACCAAAAGGTGCCAACTGGATAATCCAGAAAACAGCCTTGGATACAACAGCAGCCAAATCTGCTACCATATCACAGGTTCCCTTGGAAGCCAGCTTCTTGAAGCCAAGGCCAAAGATAATGGCCCAACAGAGAATACTGAGATAATTACCGTTCATCAAAGCATTTACAGGATTGGCTACTACATTAGTAATAATGGTGGTAAGAATCTGTCCAATACCATCTGGAGCTGCATCTGTAGCCGCATCAGTCAGCTTCATAGTAACAGGAAACAGCTGGCAGGCCATTACTGCTGTAACAGAAGCAAAAAAAGTGCCAAAAATATAAATAAAAATTACATTTTTGAAGCGGCCGCCAATATTACCGGAAGCATTGGCCAAGGCACTAATAACCAGAACAAATACCAATATTGGGGCAATACCCTTCAATAAGCCTACAAATACCTTACCAAAGATAGGTAAAACCGTATTGCCAGGCACGGAAAGAGCAAAGGCAATACCTATAATCATACCGATAATAATTCGGAGAATCAGGCTGATGCCCTGCCATTTGGCTAAAGCATTACTCATCATAACAAATAACTCCTTTAATAGAAAATTTAATTAACAATGCACAATTATACCCTGTCCATGAACATAATTCAAGACTTTTCTACCATCAGTAGACAAAGAGTAATATTTCCTTGTACAGTGTACAATTCTCATTTTTGTCCATAAAGCTGTGGTATTATCATAATCCCCAATTATTTTGCGAAAAGAAAAACATGATGACAGATTATCACAGACATCTAAGACTGTCTAATACTGTCATCATGTTAATTAGACTTAACTATATGGATTGATTATTTTACAACCACATTAACCAGCTTGTCTGGTACGCAAATCATCTTTACAATGGTTTTGCCCTCAGTCAGCTCCTGCACTCTGGCATTAGCCTTGGCCGCAGTTTCCATTTCCTCACGGCTGATACCGGTGGCAATCATAATGCGATCCCGAACCTTGCCATTAATCTGCAATACAATCTCTACTTCAGCCTGAACAGTAGCTGCTTCCTCATACTGAGGCCACTGCTGCTGATGAATACTGCCCTGAGCTACAAGAATGCTCCACAGCTCCTCAGTAATATGAGGGGCAAATGGCGCCAGCATCTTCAGGAGATTCAAGCTAACCTCTCTTACCAAGCCGCCATTAATGGTCTTGCTATCCTGGAATCCATAGAAAGCATTTACCAGCTCCATAATAGAGCTGATAGCGGTGTTGAACATGAAACGGTCACGAATATCCTCAGTTACCTTCTTGATAGTGGTGTGAAGAATCCGGCGCAGCTCCTTTTCCTCAGCAGTAAGAGCAGTAATATCATATTCATCACTGGAGGATTTAATCTTATCCTCGAAGATTTCCATAATACGCCATACACGTCTCAGGAAACGATAAGCACCAGCAACACCATCATCGCTCCAATCCAGATCACGGTCTACAGGAGCAGCAAAAAGAATGAAGAGACGAGCCGTATCAGCACCATACTGACCGATAATCTCCTCTGGGGAAACTACATTGCCCTTGGACTTGGACATCTTGCCCCCGTCCTTCAATACCATGCCCTGAGTCAACAGATTGGTAAATGGCTCTGCAAAATCCACCATACCGGCATCCCGCAGCACCTTGGTAAAGAAGCGGGAATATAGTAAATGAAGAATGGCATGCTCAATACCGCCAATATACTGGTCTACAGGCGCCCAGTAATTTACCTTGTCCTTGGCAAATGGCATCTTGTCATTGTGTGGATCTGTATAGCGGAGATAATACCAAGAGGAGCAAATAAAGGTATCCATAGTATCAGTCTCTCGACGGGCAGGCTTGCCACACTTTGGACAGGTGCAGTTTACAAAGGACTCACTCTGAGCCAATGGAGATACAGAACCCTGCTCGAACTTTACATCCTCTGGTAGCATTACAGGCAGCTGATCCTCTGGTACAAGCTGTTCACCACAGTCATCACAGTAAATAACCGGAATTGGGGCACCCCAATAACGCTGACGGGAAATCAACCAGTCACGTAGACGATAGTTGACACGGCGCTTACCAAAGCCCTCCGCCTCAGCCTTGTCCATAATGCCCTTCATAGCAGCCTTAATGTCCATGCCAGAGAACTCAGCAGAATTTACCAGCACACCAGCCTTGTCCACATAAGCCTCAGTCATTTCCTCCAGCTTCAGCTCCTTATCCTTTGGCTGGAGAGTAATAATAACATTCAGCTTGTACTTCTCAGCAAACATCCAGTCACGCTGATCCTCAGAAGGAACACCAATAACCGCACCAGTACCGTACTCAGCCAGTACGTAATTAGTAACCCAGATTTCTACCTTCTTGCCGTTAAATGGGTTTACCGCATAAAGGCCGGTAAAGATACCTTCCTTTTCGGACTCAGAGGAGGTACGCTCCAGTTCAGACTGATTCTGTGCCTTCTGACAGAAATCCTTAATCTCCTGAGCCTTTGGATTGTTCTCACAAATCTTTTCAATCAAAGGATGCTCAGCTGCCAGGGCCAGGAAGGTAATACCATATACAGTATCAGGACGAGTGGTATAAGCAGCAATCTTCTCTCCCAGCTCTGGAACCTCCAGATTGAACTCCAAGCCCTCACTGCGGCCAATCCAGTTTTCCTGCATGGTCTTTACTCTATCAGGCCAGCCCTTCAAGAGATCCAAATCCTTCAACAGTACATCAGCATAATCAGTAATCTTCAGGAACCACTGGGACAAATCCTTCTTGATAACCTGAGAATCACAGCGCCAGCACTTGCCCTCAATAACCTGCTCATTGGCCAATACTGTGCCACAGGTTTCACACCAGTTTACATAGGCCTTTTTCTTGTAAGCCAGGCCACGCTTGTAGAACAACTGGAAGAGCCACTGAGTCCAACGATAATAATCAGGGCTGCAGGTAGCTACAGAGCGATCCCAGTCATAGGACAGGCCCATTTCACGCTGCTGACGCTTCATATTATCCATATTGGAATAGGTCCAGTCAGATGGCTTTACACCATGCTTAATAGCAGCATTCTCTGCTGGCATACCAAAGGCATCAAAGCCCATTGGATGAATGACATTAAAGCCCTCCATAGTCTTGTAGCGAGCCAAAACATCGCCAATGGAATAATTCCGCACATGGCCCATATGTAGATTCCCAGATGGATATGGGAACATTTCCAAAGTATAATACTTTGGCTTCTTTGGATCCATCTCGGTCTTATAAACATTCTCAGCCAGCCATTTGGACTGCCATTTCTTTTCTATACTCTGGGGTGAATACTTCTCCACAACACAGCCTCCTAAAATATCAATTGCCCTGGCTGAGTATTCCAACCAGGGCGCAAATTCGTATAATCAACCAAATGCTATTATATTATATTTCCAAGCCAATAGTCAACACAAAGTACATTAATAGAGCCACATCATTGGCAAATCTGGAAATTCAATTTAAGAACCGCTGCATCACTTGCCACAGGATATCATATAACCATGATCCATAGGGCCGCTGCCCTTGCCCAAATCCAGCATAGCACCCAAAGCGCCAGAAATATATTCCTTAGCCAGCTTCACTGCTTCTGCCATAGTATGGCCCTTGGCCAGATTGGAAGCTATTGCTGAGGACAGGGTACAGCCTGTGCCGTGGGTATTGGGATTGGCAATTCTCTTACCAGCAAACCATGTAGCCTGATTACTACTATACAAAAGGTCATTGGCATCGTTAATGCTATGTCCCCCCTTGCAAAGCACAGCACAAGCATACTGACGGCTGATTTCCTCTGCCGCATTTACCATATCCTCTGCTGTCTCAATACTGCTTCCCAGCAGTACCTCTGCCTCTGGAATATTTGGCGTCAGCACATCGGCCAAAGGAAACAGCTCCCGCTTCAACACCGCCACAGCATCCTCTGCAATCAATCTTGCTCCGCTGGTGGCCACCATAACCGGATCAATAACAATATTTTTTGGCTGATACTGACGAAGCTTTACTGCTATCATTCTGATTAGCTCCTTATCAGAAACCATGCCTATTTTCACTGCATCGGGGAAAATATCTGTAAAAATACTATCCAGCTGCTGACCTAGAAACTCCGGGGTAACATTCATAATAGCCGATACGCCAGTGGTATTCTGAGCCGTCAGGGCAGTAATGGCACTCATGCCATATACCCCATTGGCCAGCATGGTCTTCAAATCTGCCTGAATCCCAGCCCCACCGCTGCAATCACTGCCTGCTATAGTCAAAACTGCTTTCATAATACAAACCATTCCTTTACACAAAAAATCTCTCCCTCTTATTATACAACAAAAGGGAGAGATGCACAGCTATTCTAACTTACCATTGTTCCCCAGGATATTTCATATTCCAGGCCTTGCGCAATCTGGTCATACTCTCCATTACATCAGCAGAATAGGACAGCTTCAAACCAGACACATCCCCGGTCACTACTGCCTGCTCCATATCCTGCAGCTCGTAGCCCAGCGCCTCAGCAGTACTGCCTGCCTCTATCTCAGTTCTGACACCGGTTTCTGCATCTACAATCACCGCCTTATCAGCACGAGGATATTCCATAATCTCAATATAGGCCTTTTCACAGCTAATCATAGCCCGCTTTGGCTGTTTGGAATGCATGGACAGAGCCACTGTAGCCATCTGTCCCAAACCGTTTTTCAACAGAATAGTAGCCATTTCGTCAGATCCAGTTGGGGAAGCCTGCCACTGGCTCACAATATCCTCTGGCTTTTCATCCATAAAGCTGCGGACAATGGACAAAGCATAGACACCAATATCCAGCATAGCTCCTCCTGCCAGATGCATATTGAAAAATCTATTCTCCATATTGTATTCCTTGAAGCTGCCAAAATTCATGGTAATCATCTGCACCTTGCCTAACTGGCCGCTTTGCACAATCTCCCACAGCTTCTTGTAAATAGGCATATGCCAAATGGTCATGGCCTCACCAATAATCAGCCCCTTGGACTCCGCCAGAGCCTGCATTTCATTCAGCTCACGGCTGTTCAGAGTAATAGATTTTTCCACGAAGATATGCTTGCCATGCTCCAAAGCCTTCTTCATATATTCATAATGGGTATTGTGCGGGGTAGTTATGTAGATAATGTCCACAGCTTCATCCAGAAACATATCATCAATGGTGTCATAGACCTTCTCTACGCCGTATTTCTCTGCAAAGGCTACTGCCTTATCATGGGTACGATTACCTACTGCATAAAGCCGCCGCCCCATTTTCTCCAGAGCCGCCGCCATCTGATTGGCAATTACACCAGTACCTAATACTGCCCAGTTCAAATGCTTTTCTGACATAAACTACCTCCAAAATTTAATATACCCACAAATCTTCTATAATTAAAGGAAAACCTATTTTCTTGCCACAAAATTTCAAAACATAATAGCTTTCACTTTCTGGCACAACTACAGTCAAATGGTCATCGTCCATAGCGGTATTATGATACCGCCAAAATTCATTCTGAATGCGGATGAAATCCCATTTTATGGTCTTTAGCACCTTGCCATTCCGTACCTGCTTGCTAATGGCCTGAACATGGCCTTCATCACTTCATTCAATTACGCCACTTATGCTTTCATCATCCACATAAACTTCATAGCCAGCACCAAATTCCGAATTCGGCACTGTATAAACCCAAACATCCTTGGCCTCTGCCTGAAAAAATCCCCATTATCATAGCGGAAGAATAACCTTCCCATGATGACACACATATATTTGACTTATTAAAAATCCTATCAATTTCTTGAAAGCTCTGCTCTGCATTTTCATGATTAAAAACTGATAACTCAAGGTTCAACTCTTTGATATCATTTATATCCTTGTTTATTTTTTGTATGAAATCTCTATATGTCCAAACACATAATACCGCAAAAAATACAAGAAAAACTACGATTATAGCAATATCTCCAACACTCATATTATAATCACCCTGCAAGATACAATTCTATATTTTTTTACATAAAATTTAACTCAAAGACTCTATTGTTCCAAATATCTTGTCATAATAATTATCTGCATTTACATCCACTAAATTTATTTCCTTAAATGTCACTTTTTTTAGTCCCCAATATTTTTCACTTACTTTTTCATCAACAGGCACACTGACCGTTACATTTCCTGCTGACTTAAACTTAAACAATTCATCATTATGCATTGCATCATAAAAAATATAATGATTTGCAGGGGAACAACCTGGTATCCAGCTACATATGTCCTTATACTCATACTTCCCAATATAAATCTTGGGTTCCTCACAGGTTTCTGCATCCACATTTATTTCAACTGCATATACAGGTGCATCAATCCAACCATTTTCCATACAATTACCATCAGCATATCGTTGATAAAGAAGAATAAAGCTCCAATATACCCATCCTTCCCAATATTGGTCGCTGCTATAACGAAGAAACTTCTCTGTTGGCAAATAGTACTTCTGCTTGACTTCATCGGATTGGCATGCACACATCAGTTTTTCAATGCTTTGATATGTATTAAATACAACAGAAAATGCATTATGTATATTTTTACCCAAATCTGTAGTAGCCATTTTTATCCACCTCAACATATTCCTTAAATCCTAAAAAAACATCAAATCCTTTTTGCTCCAAAAGCCGGCATAAATCATTTATGATAAGTTTTTCATAATGTATATCTGATTTTATACCACGCAAGCCCTGCAAAATATTTTCCCAGGAGATACATCCTAGATGCACTCCCTCCCTCAAAGTTTTATCATAATTGTTATAATAAACTTCTTCAATATCTTTATTTCGTGCCACAAAAAGAAGCAGCTTTTTATACTGATTGTTCTTATCCCATTCCCTGAGCATCCGTGCTTCCCTAATTAATTGATCCTCCCCGGATAGCTTGCTGTTCAACTTTACTTCTATGCCAATAGACACATCGTCTATCACCATATGTGCATCAATTTCTCCTTCATCTGAGCGTTTCAAAAAAACAAACTCAAATTCATCCTCATTAATGCTTTTCAGGATGTTCTCAAATTCACAATCATGCTTGCTTTGTGCATAATTATCAAAAATATATTTCAATCCATGAGTATATGGTATATATCTCATACAGCCAAAGAAATCTCCTGTCAGCTTGTCCTCTGACTCTTCCATGCCATATCTTGCTAATTTATGTTCAATTTCTGCAATCATATCTCATCCACTACCTTATTTTATGAATAATCATACTATCATCTTGTGTACTTTACTTCGACTATAATGTACCCATAACAGTGGACACACGAATTAGTGTAGTACCCGTTTTACGGACACCCACACAAGACGTGCCCCTATTATTAATCACCGTTCCCATGTGAACCCTTTTTCTTGGACACTCCTTTCCAGATATGATATTCTAATCACAGAAATGGAGGATTTTCATGAGCAGAAAACTATTCACAGAGGAACAACAACAGTTACTTCGCCAAACCCCTTACATCTACAGTGTTACTGAGACAAGGATCACTCTCCCCAAAGAGTTCAAGGAGCTCTTCATGACCGCATACAAAGCTGGTGAATCTCCGAGAAAGATTCTTGAATATCATGGTTTTGACATCAGTCTCATCGGCGAGCGACGCATATGGAACATTTTAATATAATGCAGTCCATGTCGATTTCCAGATTTAGTTGTTGGTCTTGGCGGTAAAGGAAAATACTGTTCTTTAGATGCACTAGCTTTTATATTTGATCTCAATGGAACAGCAAAATCTTGATTCTTTCTCTTATATTTCAATCTGACGATAAGCACACAAGGGCGATTATCTTTTTGTAAGATTTCCGGATCGCCAGCATATTTAAGCATCAATGATTTATCTATAGTTACAATCTTCATTTTATTCCCTCAACAAAAATGGGGTTCACCTTTTCAGCGAACCCCACTCACATGTAAGCGATATTCTACGCACTAGGCACCCCGTCGCTTGCGGAAGTTAAACATACACGTGCATCATATTCTAACCGTAATGCCCGGTGAGCCAAAAGCTCATTATAAGTGTACAAGAAAAAAACATTAAAGTCAATTGATTATATCAATTCGCTTTAATGTTTTTAACTCAAACTTCCCACACAGAAAATCCTAACGGCTCCTTGAAAACTGTATATTTCA